>RCNE010000252.1_pt1 | contig 28401 bp, 25 predicted proteins | sample 2041361 | NCBI WGS metagenome assembly RCNE01 (sample SAMN09708229, study PRJNA481090) | Marine sediment metagenome, whole genome shotgun sequencing project. | reverse complement strand
CACTTGTCTATCCGCGGGGCTTCGGAAAGAGGTAGTCGAAAAGGTTCTGGCCAAAGATTTTTCTCGGCCGCATCTTCCGCTCCAATCTGCTAACAAGATGGGCAAATCTCAATGTTCTGTTAGGTATTCGCAAACAGCATCTATCGAAACCAGTTCGAGAGCCGCACAAAAACTATAGCACGTGATTCCAAATTGAAAACTCCCGACGGAGATATCTCGAATGAAGACTGAACCCAGATCGCTCGTCCTCAGCGCGCCTTTTCCACGGACGCTCGACCTGATTTTTGACACGCCGACCCGTGGCGCCTTGCGTGCCGGATACGAAGTTCTTGAAGTCGAGCCAACAGAACTTTCCAAACTGGATGACGAAACCTTAGCCCGCGCCCGCTACATTCTTGGGCAACCGCCAGTTTCATCCGTCACACTTGATCGGCTCAAATCCCTTCGCTGTGTATTCAATGTCGAGTCTAATTTGATCGACAATATGCCCTATGACACGCTGTTTCAGCGAGGCATACATGTGGTGACGACTGGGGCGGTATTTGCAGTGCCGGTAGCCGAGCTCGGGTTGGCTATGGCACTAAACTTGGCGCGCGGCGTGATTGGGGCAGATAACGATTTTCGGCGAGGCCATGAAAAATGGGGAGGCGATGGCAACCAGGCAGCTCGCAAGATTTCCGGCAGCGACATCGGAATTGTCGGATACGGCGACCTCGGGCGAGCCCTCAGGCAGGTGCTGGACGGGTTTCGTTGCAAGATTCAGGTTTACGATCCATGGCTACCTGCCTCGATCCTCCGCGATCACGAGGTCGAACCGGCAAGTCTGGATCAGGTGATGACGCAAAGCGATTTCGTTTTTGTGGTCGCGGCGGCCACCACCGAGAACAGAAACTTCCTTGGCGCCGATACTTTTGCCAGCATGCGTAAGGGTGCTTCGTTGATATTGCTCAGCCGCGCCGACGTAGTCGATTTCGATGCTCTGATTAACGTAGTTAAAAGCGGCCATATTACAGCCGCCAGTGATGTTTTCCCACAGGAACCGACACCGGCTAACGATCCGATTAGACGGCTTGACGGTTTCATCAGATCAGCCCATCGCGCGGGCGCCGTGGACAGCGCATTCAAGATGATGGGCGAGATGGTGCTTGAAGATATGGCGCTGATGGACAAGGGCCTGCCGCCGCTGCGCTGCAAGCGTGCAGAACGTGAAACCGTAGGTCGCATGCGGTCGCGACCAGTAGAAAGCAACTGAGCAGGTATGGGTGCGGAGTTCTTGTGGATATAATTGACACCTTGCTATTCGTCATTGTCCTAGCATACGCCCAAACTAGGAAAATTTGGTTCGTTTTATTCTGAAAAATCCCTGTCCCTGATGGTCAAGATACGGTTCAGCAAGTATCGTCAGATTAAAATCACTCGCCATGAAATTTCTACGCGTCTCGGGCTGGTTTCGATAGCGGCTGTTGGCGAAAGCCAAATAGATTATAGAGATTTGCCTAACCTGCTATTCAGTTGGAGCGGAAGAGCAGCTCGACAGTTTAATCTGACCATACCCAGACACGAGATGAAGCCGAGACGACACCTCACGGGCAAACGTTAAATGCGTTGCCACAACACGTTGGAACACCTAACCTTGGCTATAGTCCCCGATACTCGGGGACTACTATTTTGTGGTCGCTATTTTCTGGGAGGAAAAAATGACGAAATTTAAAATTGCATCCGGGATTGTTTCTGTTGTCGTAGCTGCGATGATTTCAACGGCTCCAGTTCAGGCCCAAGACCTGAAGATCGTCACCTCGATGCCGAGTCTCGGATTCCCATTTTTTGTTCATATGCAAAATGCACTCAATGCCGAAGCGGAAGCTCTCGGCGGCATCGAAGTCATCAATCAGGATGGTCAGAACTCGGCGCCCAAACAGACCGCCGAGCTTGAAGCAGCAATCATCAACCAAGTCAGTGGTGTGGTCATTAGCCCGCTTGATTCCGTCGCGCTGGCTCCTGGTGTAAAACAGGTGATCGATGCTGGAATTCCAGTCATGACCATTGACCGGCGCGTCGACGGTGTCGAAGGTGTGCTTGGCCATGTGGGCGCGGATAATGTGATCGGCGGCGAGGCACAGGCAAACCTGATCATCAAACTGTTCCCTGACGGCGCGACCATCGTCAATCTTCAGGGTCAACCCGGAGCGAGCCCGGCTATCGACCGCAACAAAGGGGTTCACAATATCCTGGATTCGATGGCGGACAAATATGTTTTCGTTGCGGAACAGACTGCAAACTTTGCCCGAGAAGAGGGCGCGACTGTCACGGAATCGATACTGGCCGGACTTGACTCGCCTCCGGATGTCATTGTTGCAGCCAACGACGACATGGCTCTCGGCGCATTACAGGTCACTCAGGAACAGGGTCTGGACATTGCGATCCTTGGATTTGATGCGCTTCCCGAGGCGTTGGCAAGTGTGCGTGACGGCGGCTTGACCGCAACAATTGAGCAGACACCAGGTGGCCAAAGCCGTCTTGCTCTTCAGGCGCTCGTTGATCACTTGCGCAACGGAACGACACCTGAACCGTTGGTTCTGCTTGAACCGTTTGCGATTACTAAGGACAACATCGACAAGGCCGAACGTCTTTCAGAACTAAACTGATTTCATTTGGCAAGTTAAGGGCCTGGCCACCGGAATAAGGTGGCGGGCCCTGATCACTACTACTGACGAACTTTCCAGGCAGGCATATGAACTCAGACAACCCAACTGGCAAGGCAGAGCCCGACAACAGAACTGACTGGTTTGGTTTTGCGGCAAAATACGCGGCCCCAATTTTTCTGCTTGGGCTCATCTTGGTCTTCGCAATTCTCCAACCCAACTTTCTGCATCCCCTGAATCTTCTGAACGTCCTGCGCCAGGTTTCGATTTCCGGTCTGATCGCTATCGGTATGACATTCGTGATCTTGACGGCAGGCATCGATCTCTCGGTGGGCTCTCTCGTGGCCCTCGCAGGGTTGGTTGGAGCCTATGTTTCCAAGGGTGGTTTGGATAACCGTTTCGCGATTGGCGCGGACGCAGCGACAGGCAATCCCGTTATTTATGCAGTTCTTGCGGCAATTGCGGTCGGAATAGTGGGCGGTGCGCTCCAAGGAGCGGCGATCACTAGACTTAAAGTTCCCCCATTCGTAGTTACACTTGGCGGTCTTAGCGTATTTCGCGGGGCTGCCTTGCTATTTTCAGGGGGTGGTCCGATCAGTGGTTTCAGCCCGCAGTATGCTTGGTGGGGTCAGGGGCGGATCGGTATCATACCGGTGCCGGTAATCTTGTTTTTTACAGCAGCTGCAATCGCGCACGTTGTCCTCAAACACACTCGCTTCGGTTTGCACGTCTATTCAGTCGGCGGAAACGCTGCAGCTTCGGATCTGAATGGAGTCAGCACCCGCCGGGTAACGTTCTTAGTTTATGTGATCGTGGGCTTCTTCTGCGGCCTCGCTTCTTTTCTTCTGTCCGCGCGATTGAACTCGGCGGAAGCCGTCGCGGGAATGGGGTTGGAACTCGATGTGATCGCTGCTGTGGTCATAGGGGGTACGTCACTTTTTGGCGGGGTAGGCAGCATTTTCGGTACAGTCGTTGGCGCGCTCCTAATCGGCGTTTTGCGAAATGGCCTTGTACTTATGAATGTATCTTCGTTTGTGCAGCAAATCGTCATTGGCCTGATACTGATAGCCGCAGTTGCCTTCGATCAGTATGCCGCATCGCGCAGCCGCGCATAGGGAATGGCCTGATGAGTATTCTCGAACTGAACGGTATCACCAAAAACTTTGGCGGCATTCACGCTCTGGCTGGAGTCGATATCAACCTTGAGCGGGGTCAGGTCCTTGGGCTGATGGGTGACAACGGAGCGGGAAAATCCACGCTGATCAAAATCATTGCAGGCAGTTTTTCTCCGACATCGGGAACAATCGGCCTCGACGGCAAAATAGTAACATTTGGTCGTCCGCGAGAAGCCCGTGACGCTGGCATTGAAGTGGTCCATCAGGACCTTGCGTTGTGCGACAACCTCACGGCATCCATGAATGTCTTTCTAGGCCGTGAAATCGTGCGCAAGGTTGGTCCGTTCCGCTTTCTCAACCGTGCAGCAATGAACGAACGGTCTGCTGAGCTTTTTGCGGATCTCAAGTCCGAGACCCGGCCCAAGGATCTCGTCCGCCAAATGTCAGGTGGGCAAAGACAGGCTGTAGCAATTGCGCGAACCCGGCTGTCCAAGCCCAATATCGTTATCATGGACGAACCCACCGCCGCCATCAGCGTTCGGCAGGTTGCCGAAGTGCTGAATCTAATCCGGCGTCTGAAAGTCGCGGGGCTCGCAGTCATACTCATCAGTCACAGGATGCCTGACGTATTTGCGGTCTGCGACCGGGTTGTGGTCTTGCGGCGCGGCACCAAAGTGGCCGACAAACCGGTGGGCGAAACATCTCCCGAGGAAGTCACAGGCCTGATTACCGGCGCTATCGAGATTGCCTGAGAGTTTCGTCAGGTGGTTCTTGTCGGAGCGACGAACCTTGAGGACCAAAGGGCGTCTATATGGCGCTCGCCAAAGATCAGAAGCGGCTGTTCAAATATTTCCCTAGTAGCCTTGGGTATCCTATCAGGCCAAAGGCAGGTAAGAACTCGTTCCAAGAAAATTTCAAAGCCACCCTCTTGCCGATCGCGAGTGCGCCTTCGATGAGACCAGGGCTGAGGTCGGATACCTCGGAAACAGCGAGCCGGATGCGGCCACTAAGATGCGGGTTCTCAGATTGGGTGGACCTACTTCGGGATGGGCTGCGGGTTGCGAGGCGTCCAAGTCAGTCACGATACGAGGGTTCATTGCCCAGTCCTGAACCACCAACTCAAGGGGATGCGCCGCAGTTTTTCCAAAGCAATCCGAAAGCTGACCCAAAATCGCTAGCCTGAGCCCCACCGGATCATTTCGTCGTCGTTCCGGAGACCAACTCTCAAAGCCGAACATCGCCACAGGCGTGTTATCGACGCCCGTATGTGGACGGTCGAATCGCAACAAGTGCGGTTTCAGGTTTCCGTGTGCGTAAGACCGGCATTGTTCCCTTTGGTCTTTTGCCCAGTCGATTGGCAGCCAAGAGGGCAAGGTAGTTCCTACGGGCCGAGTCCACTGGTATGGCAGGTGTTAATGTTTGCATTCTGCGGACGCGCGAGACTAGGGTCCACTCATGATTAAAGGTTTTCAGAGCGACCAAGATTTACCAAACAGCGCGCCTGTAGCTGTGATCGGCGGCGGCGTGGCGGGTGTTGCCGCAGCCCTCTTTCTCGCCAAATCCGGCATTCCCGCCGTGCTGTTCGAGAAGGGGCGAATTGCGGGGGAACAGTCGTCGCGCAATTGGGGCTGGATCCGCAAACAGGGCCGCGATGTCTCGGAACTTCCCCTGATGATCGAATCGGAGCGACTGTGGCGCGAGATTGCGGAGGAAGTCGACGAAGACATCGGCTATCGGGTTGGCGGCGCGACCTATCTGGCCCAAACCGATGCGGAGCTGGCCGTCCGGGAATCATGGATGGCGTATGCGACCGCCTTCGGGCTCGACTCGAGGATGCTGTCCGCAGTTGAAGCCAGCGCGCAGCTGGGCCTGAATGCGCCGCAAACGCATATCAAAGGCGCGCTGCATACGCCAAGTGATGCCTATGCCGAACCTTCCTTGGCGGTTCCTGCCATGGAGCGCCTCGCACGTCGGTACGGGGCGCAGATCTTTGAGGGTGTGGCAGTGCGCGGTCTGCATCGCGAGGGGGGCAAGGTCAGTGGTGTGGTGACGGAACGCGGCCTGGTGCGCTGCGACGCGGTAATTCTGGCGGGAGGGATCTGGTCGCGCACTCTGCTAGAGAACGAGGGCTTGTCGCTGCCGCAGCTGGCCATCCGGGCCTCGGCGATGCGGACCAGTCCGGTTTCGCATGTCTCTACCAGCACTTTTGGTGCAAGCGGAGCATCGATCCGGCCTCGCATCGATGGGGGCTGCACCGTCGCACGGGCCGGTGCCGCGCAGTTCGATCTTGTCCCGGCGGCGTTCCGGCACATATCGGCCTTTCTACCGGTCTTGCATGCCAGGTGGCGGATCATGAAAATGCGTGTCGGGGCATCGTTCTTTGGTCCGCTGGGTCGTCGTCGCTGGGCGATGGACGAAACCACTCCATTCGAGGCCGTGCGGATGATGGATCCGGAGCCAGACAAACTGCTGCTGGAGAAGGTGCTGGCAGCCGCCAAAGGTCTTTACCCACAGCTTGCCGAAGCGCAAATGGTCGAAAGTTGGGCCGGCATGATTGACGTAATGCCCGACGAGATCCCGGTCATCGGACCTGTGACAGGGGCTCCGGGTCTGGTGCTGGCGACAGGGCTGTCTGGGCATGGGTTCGGATTGGGACCTGGGGTTGGCAAGTTGGCTGCGGAGATTGCCACCGGGGCCGCGACGCTGACCGACCCCGCACCTTTCGCCAAAGCGCGCTTCGACCAAGAGCGGCGTTCCGCCGTTTCGCAGGCTGCCTCTTGACCCGTACTGGCACATCTCACCCCGACGTCGTCATCGTCGGTGCAGGGATCACGGGATGCGCTACCGCGCTGGCCCTGGCTGAGGCCGGTGCACGGGTGGAGGTGATCGAGCGCTATCGTCCTGCGGCTATGGCCTCAGGCTGGACGCTAGCAGGTGTTCGGCAATCCGGCAGGGATGCGGCCGAATTACCACTGGCGCGGGCGGCGGTGGATATCTGGCAAACGCTGGATGTGCGGCTCGACGCACAGACCGGCTATCGGCAGGGTGGGAATCTGCGCCTTGCTCGAACCGAGGACGAAGCCGAAACCATTCGCAGCCTTGTTACTTCGCAGATGGCTGCAGGTCTTTGCATGGAACTTCTCGGTCCCCAGCAGGCACGGGAGATCGTGCCTGCTTTGGCCGAGGATATCCTGCTAGCCTCTTGGTGCCCGAGCGATGGCCATGCAGACCCACTCGCCAGCGTCGAAGGATTTCGCCATGCCGCCGAGCGGTTAGGCGTTCAGTTTCGGACCGGCCTTGGCGTCACCGGGGTGATCACCACGGACGTGGGTGTGCGAAAACAATTCATCTCGCTCTCCACTACCGATGGCCCGATCGCCGCTGGAACCGCTCTGCTTGCAGCGGGTGTCCAGACAAATGCTTTGCTCGAGGGTCTGGGGCTGCGCATTCCCATGACCCTACCAATGGTCTCGGTCCTTCAGACCGTCCCTATGCCGGCGTCGCTGGGCCCGGTGATTGGTGTCGCCAATGCGGATCTGGCGGTGCGGCAGCAGATCGACGGGCGTCTCCGCTTTACCGGCGGAGCGGACCATGCGGGCGCACAGCTTGACCTGTCGGGCGGATACCCTGCGGTCTACCCACCCGCGGCCTCGCTTGCTCGTACCATCGCTCTGGTCAGTGCCGTTCTGCCGATGGCTGCTCAGGCCCCGATTTCGCGAGTTTGGGGCGGCCTGCTGGACCTGACGCCAGATGCGCTGCCCGTTCTTGACCTCGTCCCAGACATCGACGGACTGTTCGTTGCTGCGGGGTTTTCGGGGCACGGTTTCGGAATTGGTCCTGCCGTTGGACAGGCTCTCGCATCGCTGATGCTTGGCAAAGAAGCGGATATTCCGCTCAATGCATTTGCTTTCGACCGCTTTAGCGACCGGCGCGAGACAGAGGCGGCGGGTACGCTGATGCTGCACGGATGAGCGGCGTTGCCGATATAGCGGTCGTGGGCGGTGGCCTTGTGGGCGCCTCGCTTGCTTGGGGCTTTCAGCGGTCCGGGGCATCAGTCACTCTGATCGACGCGGGTGAGGACAGGTTCCATGCTTCGGCCGGAAATTTTGGGCTGGTCTGGGTGCAAGGCAAGGGTGCCTCATGTCCGGACTACGCAGATCTAAGCCTGCGCTCCGCGAAGGCGTGGCAGCAGTTTGCCGAGGCGCTGGAGGATCGGGACAGTCAACAGGCCCCGCTTGGTTATCGCGCCTGTGGCGGGATCAAGATCGCGCTGGGCGAAGCAGAATTAATCTCGATGGCCGCTGGTCTGGAACGGATGCACAATCAGTCGGGACCCGCTGGGAATGGCACCGTCCTGCTCGGCGAGCGTGCACTCCGCGACATGATCCCTGCAGTTGGCCCAGAGGCGACGGGCGGAACTTTTTGCCCCGATGATGGACACGCAGATCCGCTGGCTACGCTGCATGCTCTGCATAGGGCTTTGCGCCGCGCGGGTGTCCGCGTGCTTCAGGGCAAGGCCCTCCGGGTGAACGCAGACGAGTCAACGCAAGGATTCAAGATAGATACCAATTCCGGGCAGGTTGGCTGCGGTCGGGTTGTTCTGGCGGCGGGTCTGGGGACCCTAGGGTTGTGCGAGCCGCTCGGATTACGGGCGGAACTGCGCCCCCAGCGGGGCCAGATAGTCGTGACCGAGCGGACCGACCGGTTCCTGAAACCGGTCTGTCACAATGTCCGCCAGACCGAAGACGGGACGGTGATGCTGGGCGATAGCAAGGAGGAGGTAGGGTTCGATACGTCCACCACTCCTCAGGTCACGCGCACCATACTGAACCGGGCTGTACGTTGCTTTCCGCATCTCGCCCAAGTGCACCTCATGCGAAGCTGGGGCGCTCTGCGTGTCATGTCTCCGGACGGATTGCCGATCTATCAAACCTCCGTCCGCTACCCGGGCGCAAGCCTCATCACCTGCCACAGCGGCGTGACCCTAGCCGCCTCGCATTCGGGCGAGGTCGCCTCCGCCATTCTGGAGGATAGCCTCAACGAAACCTATCCGGCTTTCTCGCCAGACCGTTTCGGAGCCGCAGCGTGATTATCTGGAAACAGACGGGCCCCGCCGATGACACCATCACGATACTGGTGAACGGTCAAACGGTGTTTGCCCATCCAGGCGAGACTGTGGCCACCGTTCTCTTGCGCTTGGGTTACCGGGCCTTCGGCAACAACGCGGTCACAGGAAAGCCTTCGGCGCCGGCTTGCATGATGGGGATCTGCTTTGGCTGTCTGTGCCGAATTGACGGGAGGCCCGGCACCCAGGCTTGCCTGGAACCGGTGCAGAATGGGCTTGCCGTTGAAATCGATATCCAGGTGGCGCCATGACAGCCAAGGACACGCGGGATGTGGTCGTGATCGGGGCCGGACCTGCCGGTCTGGCTGCAGCGCAGATTGTTGCGGAGCAGGGTCTGAGCGTAAAGTTGATCGATGATCAGGCCGGGGCGGGCGGCCAGATCTGGCGCAATGCGGCACGGATAACGAGCGGGCGCGCTCACCTAAGAAAAAGTTACTCTGGCGCGGCAGAGGCGCTCGCGGCATTGAGCGAGGGCGTGGTTGACCATGCAGTCAGCGCAACTGTGCTGGACGCCGCCGAGGAGCACGCACCCGAAGCCTCTGAAGAGTCGCAGGTTCGCGTGACCTGGCTGTCCGCAGTCAAGGACGACCGTGGGATCCGCGAGACTGTCTCGCGTGCGCTGATTGTCGCGACAGGCGCGATGGAGCGGCCGGTTCTGTTTCCAGGGGCGACCCTGCCTGGCGTTATGGGCGTAGGGGCAGTCCAGAGCATCCTGAAGCAGTCCGGTATGGTGCCGACGGGCGAGGGACTTGTTCTTGCAGGACAGGGACCGCTGTTGCTGCTCACCCTTTCCCAGATACTCGATCTTGGGGGAACGGTCAGTGCCGTCCTTGATCTCGCGCCGACGGGCAGACTGTCTGGTGCCGCATCCGGCCTTCTGCCTGCCCTTGTCAGCGATCCAAGGATTATGGCCCAGGGCGCATTGCTACTTTGGCGGGCGCACCGTAGCCGCGTTCCGTGGTACCGGGGGGTCCGGGCTCTCCGCGCCGTTGGAGGTTATGGTATCGAGGAAGTCGCGTTCGAGGCAGGAAAGAAGACCGTGCGGCTGCCCTGCTCCCTGCTCGCGCTGCATGACGGGGTTATTCCCAATACCCAGATCACCCGGCTGATGAACCTGGACCACATCTGGAGCGCCGCACAGCAGGCTTTTGCACCAAGCTGTACACCTGAAGGCCGGTCCAGTTCGCCGTCAGTCTGGATCGCGGGGGACGGCGCGGGCATCGCAGGCGTGGACATGGCACGCCTACGCGGCGCGCTGGCGGGGCTCGATGTGGCCCAATCTCTCGGAGCGCTGACTGGCCCAGGCTTCACGAGCCGTGCCGATCCGCTGAAAAAACAGATCGCCCGGCGTGCCCCAGCTCGAGCCTTCGTTGACCAGCTTTATGCGCCGTTGCCTGTGGCCGCGCTGGCGGGTGAAGAGGTCGAGGACGACACCATCGTCTGCCGATGCGAGGCGGTAACCCTCGCCCGCGTTAACAATGCCATTCGCGACGGCGCAACCGGACCAAACCGGGTCAAGACCTTCACCCGCTGCGGCATGGGCGCTTGCCAGGGTCGGATGTGCGGGAACGCACTGACCCGGATCGTGGCCGCCGAGACGGAATTGACACCCAATGACTCGGGCGCATTGCGCGTTCGCCCTCCGCTTAAACCCACGCTCATTTCCGACTATCTGGATAGCGCGGCTCCTGAAGAGGCACCCTTATGACCCAGCTGCGCTACGATCTGGCGGTAATTGGTGCAGGTCTGATGGGTATGTCCGTTGCTCTGGAGGCACGGACGCGTGGAATGAGTGTTGTAATTCTTGAGGCGGAAAGCTGCGCGCGTCACGCATCATCGGCCAGTGCAGGCGGAGTGCGCAGCCTCAATCGCCATCCATCGGAGATCGCCCTAGCGCGGGCGGCGCTGCCGCTGTGGGAGACGCTGTCGGCACAGCTTGGCCGCGACTGCGGGTTCAAGCGATCCGGCCAGATTCGCGTGGCTGAAGACACGGCGGCCATGCAGGCGCTCGAAGAGCGGGCCGCCATGGCAGCGGGCTTGGGTTTCGACCATGAACGTCTTGTGTCGCCTACTGAATTGAGAACACGCATCCCCGCGATTGCCAAGCATTGCATCGGGGCGCTAGCGGTCGACGACGACGGCTTCGCCGATCCGCTGGCCACGTCTCATGCTTGGCGCAGTGCGAACGCAAAGGCGGGTGTCCAGCTGTTTGAGCAGACGCGGGTAACCGCGCTGAACCGGACCGAGGGCGGCATCCTTTTGTCCAGCTCAGGTGATCCGGTCGAGGCCGGATTTGTCGTGAACGCGGCGGGCGCCTGGGGGAGCCGTATCGCAGCATTCGCTGACGAGATGCTGCCGCTGCGGACGGCGGCCTTGCAGATGACGGTGACTGCACAGATGCCAGCCTTTGTGGATCCCGTCGTGGGATCGCAGGGACGAAAACTGTCGCTCAAGCAGACGGCCGCAGGTTCTGTGGTGATCGGCGGCGGCTACGAAGGCGATGTGACCGAAGGGCCTGATGGCCCAAAGCAGGGTACGCCTCGCCCCGTGCTGGCCGCGCAAAACCTGGCGAATGCGGTGTCGCTGTTTCCGGTTTTGCACGCGGTGCGCGTAACGCGCACCTGGGCCGGGCTGGAAGGCATGACGCCCGATGGCCTGCCCTATCTGGGAACGGCCGATGCGATGCCGGGGTTGTTTCACGCCTTTGGCTTCTCCGCTCACGGATTCGCACTCGCTCCGGTGATCGGGCCAATCGTCGTGGATCTGCTGGAGGGTAAGCGAAACAACCATGACATCGCGCCCTTCGCACCATCGCGCTTTGCACAAGATTTCCAATCGGGAGCCGCATCCATCAACCATGAGGATCAGGTCGCATGATAGAGAGTTCCGGGCGCGTTGTTTTGATTTCAGGCGCATCTCGCGGTATCGGTCGGGCACTTGCCTTGTCGCTCCACGCAAAGGGATACACGATCAGTGCTGGCGCGCGGGATGTCGACGCTTTGGAAAACTCTCTCGCCGCCATCCAAGGGGATCGCCTACTATGCGCGACATATGAGGCTGCCGATCGTACGACCCACGCCGCTTGGGTAAAGGTGACACTCGCTGCCTTCGGTCGCATTGATTCGCTGATAAACAATGCTGGAACCTCCAACACGTTCTCTGTCGAAGAGGGAGAAGAGGCTGACCTGGACGCGCTTTGGTCAAGTAACGTCAAGGGCCCCCTTTTCATGACGCGTGCCTGCTTACCCCATCTGCGGCAAAGCGGAACGGGCCGGATCATCAACGTCTCCTCCTTGTCGGGCAAGCGCGTGCGCAATAGCAACGCCGCCTATGCCATGACAAAATTCGCGGTGATGGCGCTGACCCACGCCACGCGCCAGACTGGTTGGGAGGATGGCGTGCGCGTGACGGCCCTGTGTCCGAGCTTTGTGGCTACGGATCTGACGGCGGAGGTGGTAAAAGTGAGCCGTGCAGAGATGATCGCCCCCGACGATCTCGCAGAGGTAGCAGCAATGCTCATAGCGCTCCCCAACACCGCTGCGATTGCCGAAGTTCTCGTCAATTGCAGGTTGGAGGACACGCTCTGAACAAAATGCGGGACAACGGCGCAAAATGTCGCCATGCTGGCTAAGTCACAAACAGCAGGGATAAGATAGCATGTTACGATTCAGACCAAATTGGATGATTGCTGCCACGACGGCTGCCATGCTCGGCACGGCTGGGCTGACGGGAACGGCAGCTATTGCACAGCAGACTACGCTCAACATCGGTATGGCCAGCGCGGATGCAGGCAAGCTTGATCCGCACATCGCCACGACCACCCCGGACAAGGGCCTGCTGCACTGGATGTTCAACGGCTTGGTGCGCATCCAGCCGGGTCAGTCGAGCCCCAGTTTTATCGAACCTGACATTGCCAGCAGCTGGACCGCTTCCGAGGACGGGCTGACCTGGGTGTTCACACTGCGCGAGGATGTGGAATGCCACGGCGACTACGGCAATCTGGACGCCGAGGATGTCGTCTTTTCGCTCCAGCGGTCGGCCAGCAAGGACCAGTCCAGCTTTTCCGGCGATTTCGCGGCATTCGAGTCCATCGAGCCGACAGGCCCTTATGAAGTCACGATCACGCTGTCGAACTCGATCCCCAGCCTGCTAGGCACTCTGGTGCCTTATCACGGTGGAAATATCGTGTGCAAAGACGCCGTCGAGGCCCTAGGCGAGGGCTACGAGCGGACCCCCATCGGTACCGGGCCGTTCATGTTCGCAGAGTACCAGCCGCAGCAATACGTCAGGCTTGTAGCCAACCCGGAGTATTTCCGGGGCGAACCGGCGATCAAAGAGATTTTCTACCGCTACATTCCGTCAGACGCGAGCCGCGATCTGGCCTTTCAGGCGGGCGAGATCGACATGATCTATGGCCGCCAGGACCAGACTTGGGTAGAGCGGATCAAGCAACTGCCGGGCACGACGGTCGCGATTATGTCGCCGGGTGAAATGTCGATGATTTCGCTTAATAAAACCGTTGCGCCGCTTGACGACATCCGTGTGCGTCAAGCTGTGGCCCATGCGATGGACCGCGAAACGATGGTGGCGTTCAAGGGCCAGGACGTTACCCTTCCGGCCACGTCCGTTGTCCCAGAGGGGTATTTGGGCTACACATCGGATGTGCCGATCTATGAGTTCAGCGTAGAGAAGGCGAAGGCGCTTTTGACTGAGGCTGGCTATCCTGATGGCGTGACGATCAAGGCGATCCACACCTCTCTGCCGGGGATGCTTAGCACGATGGAAGCTGTTCAGTCGCTTTTGCGCGACGCAGGGATCAACCTAGAGATCGAGGTGGTCGAACACGCCACATTCCACGAGCAGATCCGCAAGGACCTGAGCCAGGTGACACACTATTCTGCCGCTCGTTTCCCGGTGGCCGATACTTATCTGACCCAGTTCTTCCACTCGGATTCGATCCCGCTTATGCCTAAGGCGGTCACCAACTTCAGCCATTGCGACGTGGCCGATGCGGAGATCGAGGCCGCGCGAACCGAACCTGATCCCGCGAAGCAACTCGAACTCTGGGCGACTGCCCAGCAGAAGATTGGCGAAGAGGTCTGTGCGGTACCGATCTATCAGAACCTTCAGCTTTGGGCGTGGAAAGACACGCTCGACCTCGGATTCGAAGTGAAGGGGTCGCTGAATCTCAGCCCCGCCATCACAGAGACCTCTCGTTTCACCGAGTGACTTTGGCAATTGTCCCGGACGCAGTCTGCGCCCGGGACTCATAACCTGAACCCCGGGGGCGCTGTGAGCGGATTTGTCCTGAAACGTATGGGCTTTGCCGTGATCACGCTGATCGCGGTTCTCACCATCGTTTTCTTCATCGTCCGTATCCTGCCCGGCGATCCGGCTATGGTCATCCTGGGTGATCAGGCCAGCCAGCAATCCATCGATCTGTTGCGCGCTCGCCTCGGCCTCGACCGCCCTATGATCGTGCAGTATTTCGATTTCATGTCCGGGGTTGCCGTGGGTGACTGGGGTGTATCCATGGTGTCCGGACGACCGGTGATCGCCGAGATTCTCAAGGTCTTGCCGGCGACCCTAGAACTGACAATAGCAGCCCTGATTCTCGGCGCCGTTATTGGTATCCCGCTCGGCGTGTGGGCTGCAATTTCACGCAACACGATCCCGGATTATGTAGTGCGCCTAGCCTCGCTTTTGGGTCTGTCCTTTCCGGCCTTCGTCTCAGCGGTGCTGCTGCTTTTCGCCTTCGCAATATACCTGCCGTGGTTTCCGGTGATAAGTTCGGGCAGGGGCACCTCGTTTGGCGCCCGGCTAAACGATCTGGCGTTGCCAGCGATCAATCTTGGCCTGATTATGGCAGCCTATATCACCCGGGTGTCTCGCTCAGCTATGTTGGAAGTGCTGGGACAGGATTACGTGCGCACTGCCAAGGCCAAAGGTATATCCTTTAGTGCGATCATCTGGCGGCATTGCCTGCGAAATACGATGATCCCGGTTGTCACGGTTGTCGGCCTGTATCTCGGCATCCTGATCGGCAACTCAGTGCTGACGGAAATCGTATTCAACCGGCCCGGTCTGGGGCGGCTGATCGTCGGCGCACTGAACCAAAGGGACTATACCATGCTTCAAGGCATGATGGTTATCTACACCCTTCTTGTTGTCGTGGTGAACTTGCTTACCGATCTGACCTATGGGCTGATCGATCCAAGGATCAAATACTCATGAGTGTGCAAGACTCCATCGCTAAGGCTCCTAAAGTCTCTTATTTCCGCCTCACGCTCGCGGCGCTTGGCTCGGGTTTGGTCAAGGCGTTCAACACGAATAAGACCTCATGGGTGGGGTTGGGTCTGTTTGCCTTCGTCTGTCTGATGGCGGCACTGGCGCCGCTGATCGCGCCGCACGATCCGTTGGATCAAAACATCCTCGACCGCCTCGAAGGACCATCGGCCGAATATTTGATGGGAACTGATGCCTATGGGCGCGACACCCTGAGCCGCATCCTTTACGGCGCGCGGATCTCACTCATGATCGGCCTGGTGTCGATTTCGGCAGCACTGCTGATCGGGACAGTGATCGGTCTGGTCGCGGGTTACGTCGGCGGCAAGACGGACATCATCGTGATGCAGATCATGGATGTGCTGCTGGCCTTTCCGTCGCTGATTCTGGGCCTGATCGTCGTGGCGATGCTGGGCCCGAGCATCTCCAACCTGATCATCGCCATTGCATTAACGGCCATTCCTCCATTTGCGCGTATCGCCCGGGCGCCCACCATCGTCGTCAAGGAGCGGGAGTTTATTGAGGCTGGTCGAGCGCTTGGCTATTCCAACATCCGCCTAATGGGGGGGCATATCCTGCCAAACATCCTTCCTGAGGTGCTGGTGATGGGCTTTCTGTGGCTTGCGACGGCCATCCGCGTGGAGGCCTCGCTGGCCTTCATCGGCCTAGGGGTCAGCCCGCCCACGGCCACCTGGGGCGGCATGATCCGTGAAGGGTTCGAGAATATTCTGGACAGCTTCTGGCTGGCCTTTTTTCCGTCACTGGCTATTCTGGTGGTGGTCTTTGCTCTCAACCTGCTGGGGGATGGATTGCGCGACGCCATCGATCCGCGCCTCAGGGGAGAGACCTGATGGCCGTAGAACCCGTTCTGCGCGTCGAGAACCTGACAACGACCTTTCGAGTGGAAGGAGAGCGCGTCCCCGTGGTGCGAGACCTCAGTTTCACTATCGCTCCCAAGGAGACAGTGGCCGTAGTTGGCGAATCCGGTTCGGGCAAGTCGGTCACGGCCCTGTCGATCATGCGCTTGGTGTCCGAGGCGACGGGGCGGGTCGAAGGTAGGATCACTCTGGACGGGATTGAACTGACCAAGCTGACCGAAGCTGAAATGCGCGATGTGCGTGGCGGCAGAATCGGCATGATCTTTCAGGAGCCTATGACCAGCCTCAATCCGGTCCTGACCGTCGGCTTTCAGGTGGCCGAGGTTCTGCAACGACACCGGGGCATGGATGGCGCTGCGGCCCAGGCCGAGACTTTGCGATTGTTCGATCTGGTGCGTATCCCGGACTCCCGCTCTCGACTGTTGGAGTTTCCGCACACGTTTTCGGGTGGGATGCGTCAGCGCGTGATGATCGCGATGGCGCTGGCCTGCCAACCTCGTCTGCTGATCGCCGACGAGCCGACTACCGCACTCGACGTCACGATACAGGCGCAGATCCTGGAGTTGATCCGAGAGTTGCAGGTCGAGGTTGGGATGTCAGTTATGTTCATTACCCATGATATGGGCGTGGTCGCCGAGGTCGCCGACAGGGTCATCGTCATGCTGAAGGGCGAAAAGGTGGAGGAGCGCCCCGTGCGCGAAATCTTTGCCGATCCACAGCATGCCTATACCCGCAAGCTGCTCAGCGCAGTACCGGTTCTGGGCTCGTTGTCAGACAGTGATCTTCCGCGTCAGTTCAACCGGCTATCGAGCAACGCCGAAGCTGCTGTTGTGCCCCCGCCCGAAAGCGAGCCCGACAAGCGCGGCGAGGTCATCCTAGATGTTCAGAACCTGTCCACGCGATTTCCGGTGCGCGGCGGAATGTTTGGCCGGATCAGGGGCCGTGTGCATGCGGTAGAGGACGTGTCGTTTCAGTTGAGGGCCGGCGAGACCCTGGCGTTGGTGGGCGAGTCGGGGTGCGGAAAGTCCACGACGGGACGCTCGATCCTTCGGCTGATCGAGCCTGCGGCTGGGAATATCACATTCGAAGGAAAAGATCTGTCCAAGGCCAACCCAACCGAGTTGCGCGCCGCGCGGCGTCGGATTCAGATGATTTTTCAGGATCCTTATGGCTCCCTAAACCCGCGAAAGACGGTTGGTGCGGCCATCAGGGAGCCGATGATCGTACACGGTTTGCGCAAGGCCGCGGAGGCGGATGCCGAGGTGGCGCGGCTGCTCGACACGGTAGGATTGCTACCCGAACACGCCCTCCGCTTTCCACACGAGTTCTCAGGTGGACAGCGCCAAAGGTTGTGCATCGCTCGTTGCCTTGCGCTGGAGCCGCGGCTGATCGTGGCGGATGAGAGCGTGTCGGCACTCGATGTATCGATTCAGGCCCAGGTGATCAACCTGCTGCTAGATCTTCAGCGGAACTTGGGCCTGTCGTATCTGTTCATCAGCCATGACATTGCTGTGGTGGAGCGGGTGAGTCATCGCATCGCAGTCATGCTCCTCGGCGAGATCGTCGAGATCGGCCCGCGCCGTGCGGTTCTCGATAACCCGCAGCATCCCTATACGAAAAAGCTGATCTCGGCAGCTCCGATCCCCGATCCGTCGGTGCGCAAGGTCAGGAGTGGCCTGATCACGGACGAGATCAAGAGTCCGGTCCGTGCACTTGACTGGATTGCCGATCCACTTCCATTTTTAGAAATTACAGACGGGCATTTCGTACGTCAGACCATGCCCCAAGGCATTGTTAGACAAAACTTAGTTGAAGAGGGTAGGCCGCATTCGTGACTTCGGGCCATGATGCTGTCATGTCTGGACGTATATAGACTGCGCTTTATTGCAACAGTCTGTTTGGAGCTGGATCGGCGATCACGATTGCTGACGTAGATCCGGCTTCTTTGAGCGGCCCAGATCCATCGTCGCCGCGAGCCCCGATGGATTTCTGCGCACTTCTCCCTCATTAGCTCTGAGGCATCGGCTTTGGCCGTGCCGGCCCACACATCAGGTTCGATAAGCGTTCTGGTGACCGTTCTTCCACCTCCTGGCAGTTACCGCAATATTCCGGGTTTAGGGTTGGCGTTGGCCCTAAGGTGCCATCCGCTGCGATCAGTACGAAGGTCCGCAAAGTACCGATTGCGCTAGTTGGCTCGGGTCTGCTTCGATGGTCAGGCGTGGCCGAGCAAACACTGAAATTGCACCTTCACCAGAAATAATTTTCAATACGCTGCTTCGTAGGCTGCGCAGCGATCTTCTGCAGTCATGCCATTTAGGACCGCGATCTCCTGTCGTTTATGGGCCAGGTAAACCTCGGCAAAGTTACCAGGAAACCAGTTGCGAACAACTTTGTTGTTTTCAAAGCAGAGCAATGCTTCACTTAGGGACTGTGGTAAACGGACGTATCCACGTTGTTCCAGATCATTCGGCTTAAGTTCTGACAAGTCTTCCTCAGTCACAGATGGCATGGGCAGGGCGTCTTCAATTCCCTGTGCGCCAGCGTGTAAGATTGCAGCCAGAGCCAAATGAGGCGAAGCTGCTGCATCTGCTGCACGAAATTCGAAGTTGTACTGACGAGCTGTACTTTGTGGATCGGTTGATGTGACAGGGCAAATTCGGACAGATGCCTCACGGTCGCGGAAACCCAAATTATTAAATGCTGCGCTCCAGCGATGGGGTGTCAGCCGCAAATAGGAAACGTCAGAGGGCGCAGTGATTGCGATGATACTGTCCAGATATTTCAATACACCTGCAATAAACGAAGCTGTAATTTTCGACATCCCGTACGGATCGTCGGCATCATATGTTGCCGGCTTGCCTTCTTGATCGAGAAAACTCATGTGGATATGGACACCATTTCCGACTCCAGCAGGATCACGAATTGGGGTAAATGTTACCTCTTCACCGTATCGTGCCGCTGTTATGCGCGTTAATTCTCGCAGGATCACGGCCGCGTCCGCCGCGCGCACACCTTGATCAGGGCCATTTGTGATCTCGTATTGGCTTGCCCCGTATTCTTTCATGAACGTGTCCGGTTCGAGCCCACCTTTTTCAAGTGCACTTATCAGAGTCTCACCAAAGGACCGGCGGCGTGTGAATCCGGCAAACGAATAAGCTTCGCCTTTTGCGGCCGGTTGTTCCTTGAATTGGAATTCATGCTCAAATGCGCAGACAAGACTTATCCCGCCTGCTTCTTGAAGCCGTGCCAATGCACCTTTGAGAATTGAACGGGTACAGCACTCCCAAGGACTACCGTTAAGGTCTGTAATATCACCAAGGATGAACCGTTCGGTTGGGCTTCCATCCTCAAAATCCACGGCAACATTTGCATTCGAATCGGGGATTAACAGCAGATCACCCAAGGCCCCAAACGGGCCGTCGGCAATCGCGTCGAAACAAGTGATCATTACATTCGTTGGTGTCCATCCCACGCCTTTTTTCATTCGCTTTTCCAAATCGCTTACCGGAAATGCTTTGCCGCGTGTTTTACCTGCAATGTCCGACGTCGCTGCAAATATCAGTGGGTTAGAGATCATCAATTGGTCCTCCATGATCGAGCCTCACCGAATCCCATGCTTCTATGCGGGATTTCGTTTTGCTCCAGTTTTGTTCAGCAATGCGGGTCACGATCGCCTCCATCAGAGCCATTGCGCCGGTATAGCTGTCCCAAAGGGTATCGCTTTCGATCGGAACGGCCAGAATTTCAGACGCGTGTTTCGAGATCGGTGATAGCCACTTGTCTGTGACCAATACAATCTGAGCATTCCTTGTGTGGTTTGCCGTTTCTGAAAGCGCGTGAAGATTGCGCTGGTACCTGCGGAAATCGGCAACAATGAGGATGTCTTTTGGACGCATTCGCAACAGATACTCTGGCCACACCTCAGGGTCAGATGGCAGGTGAAATACCTTGGCTCGAATTTGTCGCAAATGTCGCGACAGGTATAGCCCTAGCGCGTCACTCATCCTGCCGCCAATAATGAAGATGTTGCGCTTGTCGTCAGATAACAATGCGCAGATGCGTTCAAACTGGGCATCAGATACAGATGCTGCAGTATGTTTGAGCAACTCATTTGCACGCCCCAAAAAACTTGCTAAAAACGCGCCCTCGACTGGTTTGCTCGTCTTTTGAAGATCAACCGGAGAGCGCTGACCTTCTTTCAACTCGCCTATCAGGTGGCGCTGAAACTCTTGATACCCTTGAAAGCCCAACTTCGTCGCAAAGCGTGACACCGTCGGTGAAGATGTCATGGTCGATTTGGCAAATGACTGGATGGGCACAAGTCCGGCAAAGGGATAATCTGACAGTAACGCTGCACTCAACTTGCGCTCTGTTGCGGTCAGTTCATTTGAAAGCTCTTCAATACGATCTCTGATCTGCATCGATTCATCCTTTTCTGCCACAAACCATTCCGGAAATATTTTGTCAATTTTTTAAAAACGATTGACTGTGAAAGTTTTTCATCAACACTATGGTCGAAGTCCAAAAGGATTCTTCATGATCACATCTTCCCGCCAACACATTGTAGCCTCGATTTCTGCAATTGTGGTCGCGGTAGTCATCGCGTCGCTTTTAGCGAGTGCGATTGGAGCTTCAAGCGAGCGGGTTTTGACCGTTTTCTTTATTTCGCTGATCGCCGTGACAGGGATCGGCGTCTACAGTGGCAACAGCGGTATCTTGAGCTTTGGCCATTTGTCTTTCATGGCGATAGGCGCCTATGTTGCGTCTTTGTTGACTCTGCCTTCAACTCTCAAAGTGACAACTCTGCCAAAATTGCCGGGCTGGTTGGCCACTACAGAGATGGGGCTACTGCCGGCCACGGTGCTCGCGATCATGCTAACTGTGTTTGTGGCGCTTTTGATCGGTATAGCGTTAGGAAAACTTGAAGGCTCTGCAGCGACAATTTCTACGTTGGGGCTGCTGATCATTGTGCATGGGGTGACGATTGGATGGCGAGACGTCACAAGGGGATCACAAACGTTTTTTGGGATCCCGCGGGAGACAAACCTTTGGGTAGCTGCCGTCGGCTGTATTCTTGCGCTTGTTGTTGCACGGCTCTATCGCGACTCTATCTCGGGTTTGCGCCTGCGCGCTGGTAGAGAGAATGCAATCGCGGCAAGCGCGGTTGGCGTTCGAATTCGACGCGAACGCCTGATAGCATGGGTTTTGAGTGCGGGGCTGATGGCGTTGTCCGGCGCGCTGATTGCTCATTTTCTTGGGGCAATCAGCCCGAAGAAATTCTATTTTACAGACACATTCCTTTTGTTGGCGATGTTGATTGTAGGGGGAATGACTACCGTAACCGGCGCGTTTACGGGGGCCATTGTGATTACTCTGGTCACTGAGGTTTTGCGACGGTTTGAAGGCGGTTTTTCGTTCTTTGGCATTGATACGCCCGCTGTTTTTGGAACGACGCAAATTGGCATTGGGCTGATTATCCTATTCGCCATGTTTCGCAAACCGGACGGCCTTGCCGGTTTGAAAGAGTGGGAAGAAAGGGTTTTTCCGCGCGTTCCACCTGTACAAAAAACGATCGACGCCGCAGACTATCCAAGGGACAAGCAACCCCTCATTGCAGAGAACATGACCAAAAAATTTGGTGGATTGACTGCCGTCAATGACGTTTCCATTTCTTTACATCCAGGCGAAATTTTGGGGCTGATCGGCCCCAATGGGTCCGGGAAGACAACTTTGATGAACATGTTGTCTGGCGTGCTGAAACCCACGAGCGGAAATTTCAGGCGGGGTGCAAAGGCGCTTTCCGGTCTGGTTTCACACGAGATTGCGGATCGCGGTATTGCACGCACTTTTCAGAACATTCGTTTGTTCCAAAATTTGACCGTACATCAGAATGTTCTTGTAGCGGCTCTTTCCACGAAAGGCGGTACAAACGCCAATAATCGTACGGATGCTGCCCTGGAACGTATGGGTGTTTTCGACCACGCAGCGGATGATGCCGGTACATTATCGTATGGCGATCAGCGTCGTGTTGAAATCGCAAGAGCGTTAGCCTGTCAGCCCTCTCTTTTGTTTTTGGACGAACCTGCCGCAGGAATGAATCGCGAAGAAACTGATAGCTTGATGGAAACCCTGCGCATGTTGACCCTGGAATTAGGGATAGGAGTTTTGCTTGTCGATCACGACCTCAAACTTATCAACCAGTTGTGCGACCGCATCGCTGTTCTAAACGAAGGCCATTTAATAGCCGAAGGGTCACCTGCGGATATCCGTACTGATCCGGCGGTAATCGCTGCCTACCTTGGGCCCAATAACGAAGAATAATCACAACAACAGATGGAGAAAAGAAAATGAAAAACAATTTATTTGCCACAACCATATTTGCAGCCGCGGCGCTGGCTCTGCCAGTAACTGCCGAGACGCTGGTCGTCGGGCTCGCTACGGCACAAACCGGTGGTCTTGCCGGATACGACTCACCTGTGATTGAGGGTGTCCATATTGCGGTCGATGAAATCAACGCTGCAGGTGGAATTGGCGGAAACGTTATGATCGAACTTATCGAAAAAGATGTCCGTTCAGACGCTGCGCAAACTTCTATTGCCGTACAGGAACTCGTTGACGAAGGAGTATCAGTCTTGGTTCTCCCGTGCGATGCGGATCCCGCTCTAGCTGCTATTGGCATCGTTGCCGCCGCTGAAATTCCAGCGATTTCAACCTGCGCGTCATCCCCGACGCTTCCGATGATAGGGGGCGAGTATATGTTCGCCAACTTCCCAGGTGACAATGTTCAGGCAACGGTTTCAGCAAGTTGGGCGCACGAACAAGGTCTGAACTCGGCTTATATCGTCTATTCACCAGACACACAGTACACGACGATGCCGCTTTATTTTGCCGAAGTTTTTGAAAAATTGGGGGGTAGTGTCCTCGGGCAAGATACGCATTCTATCGGTCAACAGGATTTCTCAGCGATTGCAACACGTATCGCTGCATTGTCACCCCAGCCAGATGTCATAATGACATCATCTTACGAACCCGATTTCCCGTCTATGCTTAAAGCGCTGCGCGCGGCGGGTGTAACAAGCCAGATTATCGGGTCAGACGGGATCGACAGCCCAACGACTTTCTCGCTTGGTGATGCCGGCGAAGGAGTAGTTTTTTCCACCGCGGGCCACGCTACAGCAGGCAGCCCGCTCGAAGCGTTCAATGCAAAATACGAAGCCATCACGGGCAATCCTTCTGAAACCGTTTTTAACGCGGTTGGGTATGATCTGATCAAAGTTATAGAAGCAGCAGTCATTGCTGCCGACGGTTCCACGGACCCAAAGGAGCTGCGTGATGCGATTGCAAACCTTGAGAACGTGCAAGGTGCAACCAGCATGATCACCTACAAGGGGACAGACGGTATGCCGGTGCGCGAAGTCACCCTTATCCGGGTGAAAGACGGCGCACGCGAGCTTGTTGGCCAACCAAGCCCAGATGCCGCGCTGATTCCAGCACCGCGTATGCAGTAAGGTCATTTGCCATGACATCTCTTCTTTCAGTTCAGTCGCTACAAGTAAGGTACGGCCCGATCGAAGCGGTGCGTGGGATCGACTTTGAAATCAAGGGAGGCGAGATAGTCGCCTTCCTTGGTGCTAACGGAGCGGGCAAGTCGTCAACACTTAATGCGCTTGTTGGTCTTGTCCCAGTTGCTAGTGGTACGGTAACTTTTGACGGGGCAGACATTACAGACTGGGCACCTGAAACGCTGGCGCCTTCTGGTATGACGCTCTCTCCCGAAGGTCGGCGTGTGTTTGGTACACTGAGTGTTGCAGAAAATTTGTTGATGGGTGCGTATAGCATCACTAACAAACAAGCCGTTGCTGCCGCGTGGGACCGTGTCTACACGCTGTTTCCCATTCTTCACGAGAGGCGCGATCAATTTGCAGGTACGCTTTCCGGTGGCCAACAACAAATGCTCGCGGTGGGCCGCGCCTTAATGAGCAATCCTCGGCTGTTGCTATTGGATGAGCCCTCTCTAGGGCTGGCTCCGAAAATAGTTGGGCAGATATTTGAACTGATTGCTTTGCTTCGCGAACAGGGCGTTACACTGGCAATTGTTGAGCAGAACGTTTCAATGGCGCTCAACATTGCAGATCGTGGTTATGTTCTGGCCAACGGCCGGATCGTGGCTACAGGTTCAGCTTCAGAGCTGACACAGTCTGACACTTTGCAAGCCGCTTACTTGGGAGCAGGGTGATATGGATCTGTTTTTGCAGCAAACCGTCAACGCTTTCGCTCTGGGTGGGACCTATGCTCTGCTGGCACTTGGGCTCGCGGTTGTGTTCTCAATCATGGGATTGATAAACTTTGCCCATGGTGAGTTGATGACGATAGCTGGATATGTCCTGATGTATTGTGGGCTTGCTGGGGTGCCATTCCTGCTGTCGGTACCGCTGGCAATTTCGGCCTCGATGGTTGCAGCCGTATTGATGGAGCGGATAGCCTTTCGTCCGGTGCGAAATGGTTCCGGCGCTACAATGCTTGTAACGAGCTTTGCCGTGGCAATGATCTTGCAGGTTCTTTTCCAGAACCTGATCTCAGCCCGATCTCAAGCTGTTCTGTTGCCTCAGCTATTGTCTGATAGCGTAAGGATTGGTGGCCTCGTTATCGGGATCAACAAAATTGCCGCCATCGTATCGACTATAGTTATGCTGATCTTCCTTGATCGATTCATGAAGCACCAAAAAACCGGGATCGCAATGCGTGCAGCGGCAGAAGATTTTGCCGTTTCCCGGTTGATGGGTATCCGCGCGAATACTGTGATTGCAGGAGCCTTTGCTTTGTCTGGGATGCTGGCCGGCGTAGCCGCCGTTCTCTGGGTTTCTCAGCGCGCTTCAGTTGATCCGCTTATGGGCTTTATGCCCGTTCTCAAGGCTTTCATCGCGGCAATTCTGGGGGGGCTTGGTAGCCTACGAGGAGCTGTTGCAGGCGGGTTTTTGCTGGGATTTATTGAGATTTATCTGGCAGCCTTCCTACCACAGGAGTTTCAGGAATTTAGGGATCCAATCGGACTTGGGCTAGTGGTTCTGGTTCTGTTGTTTCGACCAAACGGACTGATCCCTTCTGCAGCTCTAAAGGCGGAGAAGGTATGATGCAGGCGGAGACAGAAATACCTGGGCGACCGCTCCTTATTGGCAGCGACCCGGCCCCTTTCGAAATTGTGAACGCAAAAAGTGATCATCCAGTGGTTCTGGTTTGCGAACACGCCGGACAGGCAATCCCAGCACAGCTTGATGACCTTGGCATTAGCAAAGTCCAGCTGGACCGGCATATCGGGTGGGATATTGGAGCGAGTGCCGTTACAAAATACATGGCGGATTTTTTGGGTGCCCCAGCGGTACTTCAACGTTACAGCCGTCTAGTGATTGATTGCAATCGTCCGACAAATGCAGCGGACGCGATGCCAATCGTAAGTGATGCCGTCCCAATTCCAGGCAATGCTTGTCTTGACGTTGAAGCTCGTGCCGCGCGTGTTTCCGAAATTTTCGATCCGTTTCAGGAAGCGGTGGCCTCATGTTTCGCTTTGTCACCCCGGCGCGCGACGTTTTCCATCCACAGCTTCACACCCGCATTGGGAGGGATTGAGCGGCCATGGGACATTGGGTTTCTCTATCGAAAGGATACGCGGACGTCTGAATACTTGGCGAGTTGTATCGCTGGAGCGCACCCCGAATTGAAAATTGGAATGAACCAGCCTTACCAAATCGATGATGCGTCTGACTGGTTTGTGCCAAACCATGGCGAAGCTCGCGGCTTGCCGCACAGCCTGATCGAAATCCGCAATGATCACATCGCATTCGCAACAGGGCAGATGCACTGGGCCAGCCTCTTGTCGGACGTGATCCATCGCTTACTCAAGGAACTTTGACATGACTCTTACACGTGATCTTCCGTTGGTGCCAAAACACTCTGCACTGTTGTTCATCGACGTTCAGAATTTCAGCGCTCACAAAAAGGGCGCTGAATTTGAGAGTTTGCTACCAGCGGAGTTCGACAAAAAATACGGCTGGTATTTCGATCAGCTCGAAAGCCGCATTATCCCAAATATGCAGGCGCTTCAGACCGCCAGCCGTAATGCTGAGATTGAGGTCGTGTACACGACTATTGAAAGTCTGACGCTGGATGGGCGTGACCGAAGCCTTGATTACAAAATCACTGGGTTCAACGTGCCCAAAGGATCGTGGGACGGCAAGGTGATTGATCAGATCAAGCCAATTAGTGATGAAATGATATTCCCGAAATCCTCGTCTTCCGTTTTTATTTCCACGCACATTGACTATGTGCTGCGCAATCTTGGTGTGAAGCAGATTGTGTTGAGCGGGTTGCTCACTGACCAATGTGTCGAAAGCGCGATCCGCGACGCATGTGATTTGGGTTATCTCGTCACACAGGTGACCGATGCATGCCTTACCTACACTCAGGCGCGCCACGAAAATTCGATTGAAACTATCAAAGGATACTGCCGTCAAATCACAACCGACGCGCTTATCAAGGAACTTACCACCTGAGGAAAGGCCTGGAATGTCTGACCCGTATCTTTACGATCTGGACGCAAGCTCTATTTCTGCGTTACAGAAATTGCGGTTTTTCCCTCTGAGTTTGACAGGTGGCCAAGGGTGTTATGTCGTTGATGACACCGGGCGTAAGTTGCTTGATTTATCAGGCGGGTGGGGGGCGGCCAGCCTTGGTTACGCTCATCCCGCCATTCGCAGTAGTGTCAACGCCGCGCTGCAATCGCAGGCTGGCGCTTCAATCCTGTCTGCAACCAATGCACCGGCAGTAGAACTAGCTGAAAAGCTGCTGGAAATCGTGCCCGGCAAAGGCGACCGAAAGGTCTGGTTAGGCCATTCCGGAAGTGATGCAAATGAAACCGTCGCAAGGGCTGTTGTCGCGGCAACCGGACGCAGCCGGATTGTTGCATTCCACGGTGCGTATCACGGTGGCACGCAAGGTTCGATGGCTGTCTCAGGTCATTCGGCGCAAGAAGGCACAGCGAAATCTGCTGGATTAACGCTTGTTCCATTTCCGGATCCCTATCGACCGTTTGAGGGCGATCCAAGCGGAGAGGCACTGATCGCTCATATTAGAAACCTCTTCAAAACTACGTGTCCGGGTGAAGAAATAGCAGCGTTATTCTTTGAGCCGATCCAAGCTGATGGCGGCCTGATTGTTCCGCCACCTGGCTTCTTAAAAAATCTCTCGGAGCTTTGCGCGAGTTATGAAATTCTAATGGTTTGTGACGAGGTCAAAGTCGGACTCGCGCGCTCTGGAAAAGTGAATTGCTTTGAACATGAAGGATTTACACCTGACATAGTTGTGCTCGGTAAGGGGCTCGGTGGTGGATTGCCCATTTCCGCTGCGATTGGCCCTGCAGAAATCATGGACTTCGCGACGTCTTTCTCAATGCAAACCCTACACGGAAATCCTGCATGCGCCTCTGCTGCTTTGGCAGTTCTTAAAACAATTCAATCTGAATTCCTTGCAAAAAAAGCGGCTGAAACAGGCGGCAATCTGATGAATTCTTTGATCAAAGCCCAAACAGGTCAGTCAAACATGGGAGATGTGCGTGGTCGGGGTCTTGCGATTGGGATCGAGCTTATTCTGAATGACGCCAAAAGCCCTGCAAAAGATCTGGCACGCAAAACCGTATACCGCGCTTGGGAACTGGGTGCGGTGTTTTACTATGTTGGGATGCACTCTAATATCTTGGAACTGACTCCGCCGCTAACGTTGACTCGAGAGGAAGCGGAGATGGGATCCCAGATCCTACTGCGCGCTATTGAAGATGCATCTGCAGGATTGGTCTCAGACGAAGCAATAGTCGAGTTTTGCGGCTGGTAATCTCTATGAAGTTACCTTTGGTTCAAACAACCTCGAGATCAATCGACAACAACCACACCTAGGACATCACGAAACTCGATGTAGTCAATCACCGGGTAGTTCTGGAGCGCGGCCGACCCGTTCAGCCAACCGGGTCACGGTCAACCCCTGCACGATGATCGAGAAGATCACGACGATATACGTGACGGTAAGAATTAAGGGTTTCCATTCGCCGTCGGGCAGCGACAATGCCAGCGCAACTGAAATACCGCCCTTTAGGCCACCCCACGTCATGATTGGGATGACGCCCTTGCTGAAGGTTCGGAAAGGCTTCAGAAGCAGCACGGGGATTGAGACGGCGGCGAGCCGAGCCAGAAGTGCAAGTCCGATGGCCATGAAGCCCGAGATCAGGAAGTCGATTTCAAACGCGACTGCGAAAACCTCAAACCCGATCATCAGGAACAACACTGCGTTCAGGATCTCATCGACCAGCTTCC
>RCNE010000398.1_pt1 | contig 28430 bp, 27 predicted proteins | sample 2041361 | NCBI WGS metagenome assembly RCNE01 (sample SAMN09708229, study PRJNA481090) | Marine sediment metagenome, whole genome shotgun sequencing project. | reverse complement strand
TTGCCTTGCATACCATAAGTTAATAAATATCAAAGCTTCTTTTAATTTGGAATGCTATCTTTATAAACAAACTTGTGCAACAGGCACAAAGACTATAATTAATGCGGGAGGTCGGTGCTTTCCCAATGTTTCTGGCAGATCCGAAAAATCAGTATCTTTTTACAGGGTACGTTTCATAAACAAATCTTAAGCAACAAGATAAAGAAACAGTATGGAATATGATAAAGGTTTAGAATCTGAACACAAAGAACTATTTCTAAAAACAAACTATCGAAATTAACTCGAAAAAATAATTGACTTATAACGAAATCATAGAATACCTTTATGACTTGAAAGATGCCGAAAAGGTCATTTTCAAAGAGAAAAAATTTGGAATAACTTCAAATAATTCTTTAGGAATTTATCATAAAGAGTTAAAAATAATAGCCAAAGACATTGGACAAGATAATGAACTTGCCTTGCAGCTTTTTGATAGTGGGATTTACGAAGGACGACTTTTGTGTAGCAAAATGTTCAAACCCAAAGATGTTACTGAACCTTTAATGGAAAAATGGGTTAAGACGTTTGAAAATTGGGAAATTTGCGACAGCTTCAGTATGGGACTTTTTTCTAAAAGCAAATTTGCACTTGCCAAAATAATGGAATGGACTAAAAGAAAACGTGAATTTGAAAAAAGAGCAGGTTTTACAATTATGGCTTCTTATTGTATGGCAGATAAAACTTCGGAGAACGAACTATTCGAACAATTTTTTCCAATTATAAAACGTGAGGCAAATGACGAAAGATTGTATGTCAAAAAAGCAGTTAATTGGTCATTACGAAATATTGGAAAACGAAATATTGACCTCAATAGAAAAGCGATAGAAGTAGCTTACGAAATATTGGAAATTGATAGTAGGCCAGCAAAATGGATTGCAAAAAATGCTTTGACAGAATTAGAAAAAAAATATGTAAGAATGTCGGATTATCCAAGAGCTGAATATAGAAATCCAATTACCAACAACGTTATGACCAATAGCTCTGATCATTCTCCAAAATGAAAATTAAACTTAGATACAAACCAATTAAATAGAACCAACTGTAGTGGGTGAACTACTGCTCGTTCCCAAATCGCAAGCAATTTGACACAACCAATTCGAAAATTTTGTATCCGAAGAAAAAGAACATTATGAAAACGGTAAAATATATTCTGATAGGATTGGTGATGTTATTCAATATTTCTTGTGATAAGGATGATGAGTTTGAATTAAATGAAACAAATTATTTAATTTTTGGACATTTTTATGGAGAGTGTTTTGGAGAAGGCTGTGTCGAAACTTTTAAACTGACTAGTGATAAGCTGTTCGAAGACATCAATGATGATTATTCCGGAGAAGATTTAAATTTTATCGAATTAGAAAACGACAAATTTGAGCAAGTGAAAGATTTAGCCAACGCACTTCCAGACCAATTATTGAATGAAGATACAAGTACATTTGGTTGTCCAGATTGTGCAGATGGTGGCGGATTATTTATTCAATATTCTGATAATGGAAATCTAAAAAATTGGAGAATTGACCAGGATAAAGATAATGTCCCGAGTTATTTACACAACTTTATTGATAAGGTAAACGAAAAAATTGGACTAATAAATAATTAAAAAACTAATCATAACCGTTGTAAGCAATCAAAAGAAACATCAGTAAATGAAATTAAGGCTAGCAATATTAATATTTTTATCGATAAGTAGTTTTGGTTATTCTCAGGGTAAAACTATATCGGGAGTAGTTCATAATTTTAAAAATAACGAACCTCTAGCCTACGTTAATATAGGAATTGCAAATAAAACCGTTGGAACAGTCTCTAATAAAAATGGTTTATTTAAGCTTTCCTTAAATGATAAAGTGACTTCAAAAGATACTGTAGTTTTTTCCTTTATTGGTTTTAAAACAGAAAGGTATTTGGTTTCTAAATTGTATACCTCAAATACTATTTCACTTCACCAAGAAAATACAGCTTTGGATGAAGTAGTTTTAAGTTCGAAAAAAATCAAACTCAAACCGAAAAAAATTGGAAGGTCATCAAAAGGACTAGGATTGACCCACGCAAATTTTTATTCATACTATGAAAAAGATGTTGACGACCGATTGAGTAAGGAAAGAGGTATGAAATTTAATATGAGAAGGAATTGCCATATTAAGGATTTGAATTTCAATATAACCGGAAACGACTTCAAATCTTTGAAATTTAGAGTAAACTTTTATAATATTAAAAACGGGCTACCCAAAGATTTGATAGTTCAAGAGAACATTATATTCGAGATAGAAGATAATTTTTCGGGTTGGTTTAAAGTTGATTTAGAACCTTATGAAATTAACTTTAGAGAAGAAGTCGGAGAAGTTGCTGTAACAATACAATGGCTTGAAAGTGTTAAAGAAAATGAGAAAAGTAAGTTTTTCTCAATCTCTACAGCTAGTTCTCCAACGCATACTACGTTTTTTAGGGAAAAGGCAATGGACAGTTGGACTAAGGGAGGACAAAGTTTAAGTTTCTACCTAAACGCAATATGTGAATAAAACTGATTACAAATACGGTTCTAATTAATTGTTCTCAGAGCTAGACCGAAGTTAGTGCAAGTCAAAAAGTTTTTTAAAAACAAAAATAAACCATAAATATCAACCAATGAAAAACCCAAAAAAGTCCTTAATCATCAATTTAAATACCTTTAAAATTCTCGTATTTATTTATTTTTTCTCTTTTAATTTTACTGGAGAAGCGCAATTAAACTGGACAAACAATGGGGACTCTTATTTTAAATTAGAAAAAAACCAATTGGTTACCTATAGCCTGCCCAACCATGATGTAAAAATAGTTATTTCAAAAGAACAACTTACCCCATCAGGAAAAACGGAACCTATAGAGGTCGCCCATTTTTCATTTTCATTAGACCAACAAAAAGTATTATTGTTTACCAATACAAAAAAAGTATGGAGGCTAAAGACTAAAGGAGACTATTGGATTTTTAATTTTAAAACAAATACGCTAACGCAAATTGGAAAATCCTTAGCGCCTTCCTCCCTAATGTTTGCGAAATTCTCTCCCGATGGAAATACTATAGCTTATGTTTCTGAAAATAATTTATATAGTGAAGATTACGCAAGTGGCAACATTCAACCCTTAACTACAAATGGCACGGTTTCCGTAATAAATGGAACTTTTGATTGGGCTTATGAGGAAGAGTTTGCTTGTAGAGATGGATTTCGTTGGAGTCCCGACAGTAAATCTATTGCCTATTGGCAGATCGATGCAAGCGCCATAAAAAAGTTTTATATGATTAACAACACAGATTCTATCTATTCTCAATTAGTACCTATAGAATATCCTAAAGTTGGTCAAACACCTTCTGCATGCAGAGTGGGTGTCGTAAACCTTTCCTATGCTAAAACAACATGGATGGATGTTCCAGGAGATGCCTCTCAAAATTATTTAATAAGAATGGAATTTATTCCAACTACGAATAAGCTTTTAATCCAACAATTAAACAGAAAACAAAACAAGAGTACATTATACATTGCGGATGCTTTAAAAGGAAACACATCAATTATTCAAGAAGAATCGGATGAAGCTTGGGTGGATATATTTCGAATAGGTAGTAAATATGAAATTGATTACATAAATAATTTTAGTTTTTTAAAAGAAACGAATAGTATTCTTTGGGCATCAGAAAAAGATGGATGGAGACACTTATATCAAGTTTCCTTGGAGGGAAAACCAGCGCTGTTAATTACCAAAGGCGAATACGATGTTATCGATTTAAAACACATAAATTCGAAAGAAGGATATGTGTACTATTTAGCTTCACCAGATAATGCAACTCAAAAGTATTTATATAAAGCTAAATTAAACGGAAGAGGAAAAATCAAATTAGTAAGTCCTGAAAGCTTAAAAGGAAGCCACGATTATTCTTTTTCTTCTAATGGCAGCTATGCAGAACATAGTTTTTCAAACCACTATACCCCAAAAACTAAAGAATTTATTACGGTTGCCAACCACAAGGCTTTAACGGAAGAAGAAAGCATAGTTAATAACATAAAAGCCTTAGAAGAAAAACAAACAACTGAATTCTTTACTATAACAACCGAAGATAATATTGAAATGGACGGATGGATGGTAAAACCAACAAATTTCGATCCAAAGAAAAAATATCCTGTGGTGTTTTATGTTTATTCCGAACCTGCTGGCACCACTGTAAAGGACACCTACAATGTAAGTAAAAACAGATATTATAAAGGGGATATGGCAGAAGATGGATACATCTACATTTCATTAGATAACAGAGGTACTCCTTCTCCAAAAGGACGTGCATGGAGAAAGTCTATTTACAGAAAAATTGGTGTGATTAATATAAATGATCAAGCTATGGCAGCCAAGGAAATTTTGAAATGGGATTTTGTAGATCCTCAACGGGTAGCAGTTTGGGGCCATAGTGGAGGAGGATCTGCTACATTGAATTTGATGTTTCGATATCCTGAGATTTACAAAACGGGGATTTCACTCTCTGCAGTTGCAAATCAATTAACCTATGATAACATTTATCAAGAACGCTATATGGGCTTGCCTCAAGAAAACATGGAAGATTTTATTGTTGGTTCTCCCATTACCTATGCAAAAAATCTAGAAGGAAATTTACTTTATATTCATGGAACCGGAGATGATAATGTCCATTATCAAAATGCAGAACTATTATTAAATGAATTAATAAAATACAACAAGCAATTTCAAATTATGCCTTATCCAAACCGATCTCATGGATTTAAAGAAGGAGAAGGAACAAAGGAACATATGTCAACTTTATACACAAATTACTTAAAACTACACTGTCCTCCAGGAGGAAGATAAATTTTGGTAAAAGACATATTGTTATTTAAGAAATAAACAAAGAGATAATAAATTAATAAAAAAACATTGACTATAAGTGCTAACCCGCGCAACTAACCATACACGTTGTGCCCAATTGATTAAACACACAAGTCATGATAAGAAAGCATGTTGAAAATGATCTTGAGCAGATAATGAATATATGGTATGAGTCATCAACCTTGGCTCATCCTTTTTTGAATTCAGCTTTTGTCGAAAAGGTGAAAACCGACATGAGAAAAATTTATATCCCTAATTCTGAAACTTGGGTGTATGAAAATGACCAAGGAATAGTCGGGTTTATAAGTATGATAGATGAAGAAATTGGAGGGCTATTTGTTAGACCACAAAATCACTTTTCAGGCATTGGAACAAAACTGGTGAATTATGTGAGTGAGTTTCATGAAAAACTCGAAGTTGAAGTGTTTGAAAAGAATGAAATAGGTAGAGCGTTTTATAATAGATATGGATTTAAATTAATTAAAGAATTTACTCATGAAGAGAGCAGTGAAAAGGTTTTAAGATTAAGGAAATGATAAGAAAAGTATGCGCACAAAGGGGTGTCATTAATTGTGGTTAAGAGTTATGTCGGAGTTGGAGTACGTCAATAAGTAAAAGTTAAAAGAGAATGTAAAAGTATGTTTAACAACAACAAAAAATAACCAAACCGTTGTAAAATAGTAAGTAAAACAATCAGAATGACGAACAAAAGAGAAAATTCAATAGAAATTAAAAAGACAGAATTTCAAAAAATTGGTTATGAACTCATTGATACAATTTCTGATTTTTTTGACGAGATTTCTGAAAAACCTGTAACAACGAGCAAGTCACCAAAAGAATTGCAAAAGGCATTGGGCAATTTATCCTTACCAGAAAATGGAGTGGCAGCAGAAAAATTACTTTCTTCAACTTCAAAATTATTATTTGATCATTCTCTATTTAACGGTCATCCAAAATTTTTTGGATTTATCACTTCATCAGCTGCACCAATTGGAGCTTTGGCGGATTTATTAGCTTCTTCTGTTAACGCAAATGTTGGTGGACAAATACTTAGTCCAATTGCTACAGAAATTGAAAAACAAACTATTAAGTGGTTGGCTGAATTTATTGGTGTCTCACCAAACTATGGAGGCGTTTTAGTTAGTGGTGGAAACATGGCGAATTTCACTGCTTTTTTAGCTGCAAGAACAGCTAAGGCACCTAAAAATATTAAAGAAGATGGTCTTTCAAACTCTTCAAAACAGTTAATTTCATACTGTTCAAAATCTACGCATACATGGATTGACAAAGCAGCTATTTTATTTGGACATGGCACCAAGTCTATACGATGGATACCGACTGACGCATCAAATAAAATGGATAATAACATTTTAGGGCAAACCATAATAAAGGATATAAAAGATGGTCATCAACCATTTATGGTTGTAGGTACCGCAGGAGACGTAAGCACTGGTGTTGTCGATAATCTTAAAGCTATTGCTGTTATTTGTAAGGCGCATGATTTATGGTTTCATATAGACGGAGCCTATGGTATTCCTGCTGCTGTTATTCCTGAGCAAAAAGAATTATTTATAGGTGTAAAAGAAGCTGACTCTATTGCTCTAGATCCTCATAAATGGCTGTATAGTCCATTAGAAGCAGGGTGTACTTTGGTAAAAAACCCAAAGCATCTTATTGACACCTATAGCTCACATCCTGAATATTATAATTTCAGTTTAACTGAAGAAGGCGAATCTCTAAATTACTTCGAATATGGACTTCAAAACTCTCGTGGTTTTAGAGCCTTAAAAGTATGGCTTGCCTTACAACAAATTGGAAGGAGTGGCTATGTTAAGCTTATAAGAGAAGATATAGAATTATCAAAATATTTCTTTGAAATGGCAGGAAAGCACATAGAATTAGAGCCAATTACTCAAAATTTAAGCATTGCAACACTTAGATATGTTCCGGAAAATTTTGAAGAAATTGATGAAAAAAGAGAGGCTTATTTAAGTACTTTAAATGAAGAATTATTGAATGAACTGCAAAAAGGTGGAGAAATGTTTTTATCAAATGCCATAGTTGTAGAGAAGTATTGCCTGAGAACATGTATTGTAAACTTTAGAACTACAAAAAAAGATATAGAAGAATGTATTGAAATAATAGCTAAAGAGGGTAGAAAAATGCATCAAAAACTTCAAAGTCAATTGCTTTAATCATATATATTAAATTTTAAACCGATTATAAATGCTATTATAATCATTAGCATATGATGCTCACTCTAAACATAAAATCTAAAGTCATGAAAAAAATAATTGTATTGCTCATTTGTACTTTCTTATCATTTGGAATTAAAGCCCAAAGTTTTATTGGAGCCTGGGAAAGATTTCACACTTCTGAAAAAGGTGAGAAACTTAAAAGTGTTGTTATTTTTTCTGATGGATATCAAGTGATAGCTACGTATGCTTCAAAAACGGGTAAATTTATTAGCAGCAATGGTGGAACTTGGAAATTAGAAGGCGATACTATGACTGAAAAAGTAGAATTTGATACGAATAATTCAGAGCGTGTTGGTACAGAAGTGAGTTTTGAAGTAGTTATAAATGATTCTATTATGGCGATCGTTGGTAGTGAAATGAAATTTAAAAGAATAGATAATGGTATGCCTGGAAAATTACAAGGCGCATGGTTAATGTCTGGAAGAATAAGAGATGGGGAAACACAATTAAGGGATACAAGTAGACCAAGGAAAACTATGAAAATTTTGTCAGGAACACGTTTTCAATGGATAGCTTATAATACAGAGACAAAACAATTCATGGGTACAGGCGGTGGAACTTATACAAGTACTAACGGAGAGTATAATGAAATTATAGAATTCTTTTCAAGGGATGATTCTAAAGTAGGCACTAGTTTAAAATTTGATTATAGATTAGTTGATGGTAAATGGCATCACTCAGGTTTGTCTAGTAAAGGAGACCCAATCTATGAAATATGGAGTGTAAGGGAATAATTTTGTTGTGTAGGAGCAACCTATAAAGAATTAAACTAAAAATAATAAAAGACGAACAAGGCCATAAAAAACAATCAAATTTGCTTTTTATAAAGGTTTGAAGCCAGATTGAACTTGAATTTAAGTTGAAAAATTGCACGTCGAAATAGCCTATATTTTTATTACCAAACCCTTCGCCTTTATTATCCCAAATTAAACAAACACGTTTTACATCATTTGAAGAATCATTTATAAATTCAAACTTGAACTCAATATTTTGTAACCAGAATGCTTGACTTGTTATCTAACATCTAAACTAGATTAAACAACTAAAAAATGAACAAGTCACTTTATTTAAAAAATCTAATAGTCGTAATTATTATTCTTTTATCACTTGGTTCTCCTACTAAAATCTATGCACAAACGTTGGAATCGAGTATTGATAGTTTATTAAATGCAAAATACACTGAAGATGCACCCGGTGCAAGCTTCTTGATTTCTAGAAATGGAAACATCATTTATAAAAAAGCATTCGGTCTTGCAAATCTGGAGTTGAATGTTCCAATGAAAACGGACAATGCCTTCAAAATAGGTTCTTTGACAAAACAGTTCACTGCAATATCCATTTTAATGCTTATGGAACAAGGAAAACTGAATTTAGATGACGAAATAACCAAGTTTATTCCTGACTACCCTACAAATGGAAATAAAATAACAATACACCACTTGTTAACACATACATCAGGGATTAAAGATTATACTAGGATTAAAAGTCTAAATGAAATTGCACAAAAAGACTTGACTCCTTTAGAGTTAATTGATTTTTCTAAAAACGAGCCTATCGATTTTGTTCCTGGGGAAGAATATAAATACAATAATTCAGGATATGTGATATTAGGCTATATCATTGAAAAAGTTACCGGACAGAGTTATGCTAATTTTGTTGAGGAACAAATTTTTAAAAAATTAAAGATGACAGCTTCGCAATATGCAAGTCAGAGAGAGGTAATTAAAAATAGAGCTTCAGGATATCAAAAGAAGGATAGTTATATTAACAGAATGGATTTTAGTCTTACTTTAGCCTATTCTGGAGGTGGTTTGATGTCTACAGTTGATGATATGTTTACGTGGCAAGAAGCTATAAAAAACAATCTTTTAATTAGTAAAGAAACAAGCGAAAAAGCATTTACTAATTATACATTGAATAATGGAGAGCATACAAACTATGGTTATGGCTGGCATATTAAAGCCATAAACAACAATCAGACTTTTGAACACGGTGGTGCAATTTGGGGCTTCAAGTCAATGGGTGTTTATTTACCTGATTTAGATATTTATGTACTTGGATTAACTAATTGCCTCTGCAACTCACCAACCAAGATTACAAGGGAAATAGCTGAATTGGTTGCGAACTATTAAATTAGAAAACGCTGTAAAACAACGTATATAAAAAACAGTTAATGAAGCGCGAGTCATTAAAGCTTGCGCTTTTTTAATATATTTAGGCTATGTAAAAAGTAAGTACTAATCATGTACAAAAAGTTGAGCACAATACATATACGAAAACGAAAGCGATAAATTTTAATCTAATTTATGCCACAATCATTTCTTTTTATTCCTGATATATCAGGATTCACGAATTTTGTACAAACTACTGAGGTAGAGCATAGTCAGCACGTCATTGCTGAATTGCTCGAAATATTGATCGCTTCTAATACCCAAAATCTTCAACTAGCAGAAGTAGAGGGCGATGCCTTATTCTTTTATAAAGAAAACAGCATCCCATCACAAGAAAAACTGTTGGCTCAGATTGAAACAATGTATACTTCTTTTTACGGACACCTTAAACTTCTTGAAAAAAATAGGATCTGTACCTGTAACGCTTGTTCGACGGCTCCCGAATTAGAGCTTAAAATTGTCGCACACTGTGGTAATATTCAATACTTAAATGTACTGGGAAAGAAAAAACCTTTTGGTCAGGCTGTTATTGAAACCCATCGTTTATTAAAAAATAACATTCAAAGTGATAATTATATTATAATTAGCAACCAACTTGCAGAAGAATTACGGATGTCTTTAAGCTACAAGAGTAAACTATTTACTTTTATTGAAGGTGCAGAGTATTATGACAATAAAGAAATAAAATTTATTTATTCAGAAATTGATAATTCACTTTTAAATATACTGCCTTATGAGAGACCAAAGGTCATTGAATTTGAAAGAGAACCTAATCTCATTTTTAGTATAGAGATCGATGTAAATGCAAATGAATTATTAGAGATCATAACCAATTACAGGTTCAGAGAAAATTGGGTAAAAGGAGTGGATAAATTCGAGTATAATGAATCTGAAGTTACTCGTTTAGGTACCGAACACGTTTGCGTAATCAATGGAAAACATTTTAATTTCACAACTGTAACCAAAAAAGGAGAGGATAAGGAACTTGTTTATGGTGAGTTAACCGATAGTCCAAATATTTTGGACAAATTGTATCAATTTTATATTATTAAACCACTTGGTGAAAATACGAGTATACTAACAACAGAATTATATTGGATTGCAAAATCCCCGATTAAAAAGTTAATTATGCTACTGTTTGCAAAAAAGCAATTTAAGAAAAGCGTTCCAAATTCATTGACAAATCTTAAAAGATTTGCAGAACGTTAAGCATAAAAATAGTGAAATGGGCAGTGACCAACAAGCTATATAAGAATAGCTAATAAAGACAAATCATTCCTTTTCAAAGAAACTAGTGCACCTATTTTGATGCTTAATTCATAATAATATGGGTAAATTATCGTTTAAATATTTGAAAAATTTTAAATTATGAAGATTTACTCATTTCTTTTTATCACAGCATTTATATTCCATGGAATAACTGCAAAAGCAGGAGATAGAATTCCTGGTACTTATGAAAAAGGGACCATCACGTTCAGTAATGGCAAAACAGAAGACGCATATATTCATATTGACTTTTTTTATCCGCAAAGATTCCAAACCGAATTGAGCTATCTTGATGAAAAAGGATATGAAGATTATCAAAAAGGGAAAAAAGTTAATAAATCAATTATCAAACTTAAATTAAAAGAGATCGATGGATTTTCTCTGGAAAATGGCAAGAAATTCAAAAAGGTTAAATATGCGAATATGCTAGCAACCAAGTCTATGGATATGATCCCCAAAAACTTATTATTGGAAGTCGTTACAGATGGTAAAGTTACCATTTACAAAAAGCACTATCGCACTACTGGTAGGGTATATAATGTTGTTCTAGAGGCTTATAATAATGGAGGGCAAGAATTTGTTGATTTTCAAAACGATAACTTTGAGTTGCTTTACCAGAAGGACAAATCAAAAAATCCGAAAAACATGATTGGCGTTAATCTTAAGACACTCATGGGTGACAATGAAGAAGTATTGACGAACTATAATAACAATCATTATGGTTTCCAAGGTGAATTTACGCAAGAGTCAGATTTTGCTGCCAACGTGGATACGGCCTATCTTGAAACTTTAATGAAATTACTTGCCGACTATAACAAGTAATCAAATTAACATTAAAATAAAAAAGGACTTTACAAATATTGTAAAGTCCTTTTTTATTTGGCAAGGCCTCAAAATTAGCCCTTTTTTGATACATTTATGCTATCCGAAAAGTTGGTACCAATCAAACGCGCCATATGCCAAACGTTAGCAACCATAATAAAACTGAATGAAAATATTAAAGAAATTAGTAAAATGGTTTTTATATTTTATAGCAATTCCGGTTATTTATATACTAGTGTCTTTGATTTTAACAACGATTACAATAGATAAAAAGGACAAAATTACCCTTTGCGATAAATCTATATTTATAAGTACCAATGGCGTTCACTTAGATATCATTTTTTCAAAAAATGATATTGACAGTAAAATACTAAAAGGAATAATGCATTTAGAAACTGAAGACTATATTTCATTTGGTTGGGGAGATGAGAATTTTTACATAAACACGCCAACTTGGGGCGATTTAACATTTTCTAATGCTTTTCAAGCCATGTTCTTGAAAAGTTCGACATTAATGCATATTACGCGATATAAACAGAAAAGAAATGATTGGGTAGAAATTAGAATAAATGAAAGTGAATTACAGCAACTGAATAATTATATACTCGAAACCTTTAAAAAGGACGAACTTGGAAACAATATCATGCTTGAGGATAAAGGGTATTCAGCAAGTGACGATTTTTATAAAGCAAAAGGGAGTTTTTCATGTTTTAATACTTGTAACAGTTGGGTAAATACCGGATTTAAAGAAAGTGGGCTAAAATCATGTTATTGGACACCTTTTGACTTTGGATTAATGAATAAATTTAAATAAAACTTCTGTTAGCAATATGTATAAAAACATGACTAACAGATTTTTGTTACGCCTGTTATTTATCTGATTTAGCGGTTCGGAAAGACAAACAAAAAGATGGAATTGGAAAAAAACTTATCGAAATTACACAAACAGAAATAGGAGAAAAAACAGCATTGATCTTATTGTCGGCGCCATTGGCTATGGACTATTATCCGAAAGTTGGATTTGACAAAATTAATAATGGGTTTATTATTAACCGTAAAAAGTAACATTTCAGTCAATGACGAATTTTCAGTATTAGTTCGTTTCTAAGGCTTTAATTGCTGTTTTTGCATTAGTATTTTTTGGATTCAATCTTAAGGATATTCTGTAATTGTTCAGAGCTTCTTTTTTGTTTCCAAGCGTGTTGTAGGCCTCTGCTAAACTATCAAACGCATTATATGATCCTGGGTAATTAGAAGCGTTCATTTTAAATAATCTAAGTGCTTTATTTTTGTCTTGCCCTGTGCCTTCTCGAAGATATCCATAGGCCAGTCTGTTTATGATACTTTCAGGCGGTGAAAACTTGCCCCCAAAATTGCTTTTGTAATGGTCAACAATCTCATCTACAGATTTAGACCCAATGTCATTTATATAAAAATCTTGATAAATAAATTTTAATCCATGGTAAAAACTCAGTATGGGTACTGTCCAATGATTTTCTTCCTCAAAGTATTCAATTTTTAAATTTGGAGCAAGAATATTTTTATGCTGTAATTTCGCAAAAAATAAATCTTGACTGCCTCTTGTGAATCTGAAATTTTTCCAGGTCTTATAACTGTATGCGGATGATATATACATCTTTTTATTGTTAAGTGTGTCTTTATTCACCTTGTCAATATCTTTTAAAATAATCTGATTATCCCACCAAAAACTTGGATCAATGGAGAGGTAACTATCAAAAGGAGAGTTATCAGAAAGATACAACTCGCCAACTAGTAATCCTGCATATGAATGACCCACTAAGGTTCTGTATGAGTTTGTTCTATACTTCTTATCAATTTCAACAAGCAGCTCGTTTTCTAAAAAATCTAAAAACTTTTTACTTCCTCCACTTGTTTTTTGAAATTGAGGTTTTTCAGATCCATCTAAAAATATGATAGAATTCGTTGGAGTAAAATCTCGGGTGCGATCAGTATTCACGACTGCGACAATAATCATTTCAGGAATTTGTCTTTCATTCATTTTATCAATTATACCTGATAGAACCGGGAAGTTGCTATCTCCATCCAAAAGCACTAAAACAGGATATGTCTGTGAACTCTGACTATAGGATTTAGGTAAACTAATAATATAAACCCTGTTCTCATTTAAAATTTTTGATTCAAGATTAAATTTAGTTCCAATAACGACACTACCCACCTCTTGTGCTAAACATTGTTGATGATAGCACATGAATATGACTACTATAACCAGATATACGTGTTTTTTTATTTTCATTATTTTTATTTTCAAATTAAATCTATGTTTTCTCAACCCTTTATAACCGTCAAACTTACTTAGTATTACTTTGCTAAAGACGATTGCATTTAAACGAGTGTGACATTTTTATAGGATTAAATACTTTGATTACATTTATGCGTAAGAAAATGTTTTTTAAATTGACAGACTAGGTTGCTTTCGACAACCTGAAATCAAGATTTAGAAGCCTTATGCCTACCTGCGGGCAGGCAGGAAATTGAACCAAATTGAAATAGAAAATAGTGGTGATTATCATTACTGACAAGTTCAAAGTCACCAAAAGAATATTGACCTTAATCCTCTATTTTGTTCGTTCATATGTATTGATAAAATAAAGGTGTGCTTCATTTAGAACCTGTATATATTTTATCATTTGTAACAAGTTTTCAGAATTTTAGTCCTATTTAAAAAAATAAATAATTATGAAATCAATAAGTACTTCCAATAATAATAAAGATAAGGAAATATCGCTATCAAAAGCTGCATTAATCGCTGGAATAAGTTTGTTTGTAATGATCCTAACCACGCCCTTTGCAGAGTTTTCTATATTTCCGAAACTTATTGATTATGATAATGCTACAAAAACAGCTGAAAACATTATTAATAATAAACACTTATTTAGTGTTGCTATTTTTCTAATTTTATTAACCCTTATTGCTGATGTTGTAGCTGCTTGGGCATTATACATATTTCTGAAACCTGTAAATAAAAGTTTATCACTATTAACAGCTTGGTTTAGGTTAATTTATACGACGATGTATTTCATTGCGTTGTATAACCTCTTAAAGATATTGAGTATTGTAAAATCTATTGAACATTTAGAGGATACAGGAATTGGCCAAATAAATGATGCTATTTTTCTAAATTTTAAAGCCTTTAGAGTTGAAGGTAGTTTTGGATTAATCATTTTTGGGTTATATCTAATTTTACTTGGTTACTTAGTATATAAGGCTTCTTATGTCCCAAAAATCTTTGGGGCTATTTTAATACTTGCAGGAGCTAGTTGGATGATTGACAATCTCAGTACGTTCCTTTTTCCAGAGATAAATACACAATTCTTATTTATTTTTACAATGGGAGAATTGATCTTTATGCTTTGGCTTTTAATTAAAGGTTCGAGAATAAAGAAGTTGGAATGATATTTATATCTCAAATCTTAAAAACCGATATCACAGGCTTAATTATGGGCTATTTCCAGACTGCTTACTAAAATTTCTAAATCATTCGAATAGATCCCGTCTCACAGATTTTCTACCTGCCTGCCGGTAGGCAAGTTCGTTTTTATTTGCTAAATTTGTTGCTGAACCGCGCAGCTAAGCCTTCAATATACTGTTGTGTGAGCCAAAAAAAGGGATCATGCTGAAAATGGATTAACTAAAAATCAAACCATATTCAGTTCATTAAAATTTGTCAAAATAATTAACTATGAAACGAAATTTAGCAGTAACAATCATCCTATTTTTTGTTCTAGGTATCTCCGGATATTCTCAATCGAAAACAAATATTGAATTAAAAGACAATTGGTACCACCTTAACGGGGAGAAGTACTTTATTAAAGCGATCGGTTATGAAATCGGTGCCCGTCCGGGACAACACTCCTATAAGGATGCAAAAAAAGATGAATTGGAATTAATGAAATATGATCTGGAGAAGATTATAGAAGGAGGTTACAATACCATCAGAACCTGGAGCCAGTATTCTGAAGCTCAATTGAAACTTGTTCAAGAATCGGGTTTGAAACTTATCATGGGTATAGATATTAAGCCCGAAGAAGATTATGGCGATCCTGAATTTATAAAACAGAGCGAGATAGAGTTGAAAAGAGTATTGAATTATGCAAAAAATTATGATTGTATAATTACCTATCTGGTTATCAATGAACCTCAAACCGATCATATACATCAGGTTACCGGAAAGGCATTTGTTGACCTGATGAAAACCCTAATAGATATTATTCATATAGAACACCCCGGAATTCCGGTTACACTTTCGGCAAATGCTATGATTAGCGACTATATGGATGAAAGTATATTTGATGTGTATGCCTACAATTGTTACGATCACGATGAGGGTCAAACAGCTACCATGGGGTTTAAAGATTATATTATGGGATTGAACGAATTAAACGGTTTGGATAAACCCTTTATAACCACCGAATTTGGTTATTCGGTTTCTCCAGATGGAGGCAATGGACAATATGGTTCGAACACCCTAAAACAACAAAGCGATGGTCTTATCTCGAATTATCGAGACCTTATCGATGCTGGTGCTGTGGGTATGTGCCCATTTTATTATGCCGATGGCTGGTGGAAAGGTGGCGAAAAAAGTAAGCATAATTTAGATCAACCAGAAGAATGGTTTGGGTTTTGGGGCTACAGTGATTTGAACGACAAATTTGGTTCACCCCGTCCGGTTTGGTTTGCAATGCGAGATTATATGAAAGGGCTGATTATAAACCCAAAAAACAAATCGATGCATACCAATACTAAAATACCTTTAGAGCTTTTTAATGATAAGGATGTCAAAAAAGTTGTTGTGAAATTTCGCGATAAAGTTATCTATTCTAAAAACATAACAAGCGAAGGATATTTTGCCGATGAATTGCCGATTGACCCCATTGGAATAGAAGATATGGAGCTTGCCTTCGAATTTTACGATAGCGATAATAAAATTATTAAAAATGAATCTATCAATATTCTGGCTTCAAAAACAGCTTTTGAATTACCTAAATTAACCATTGAAGTGACTCCCGGAAAAGATTTAAATGATGGCAAAATAGCGAGCATCAAAACCAAAATAGAGACCAATGAAAATTTTAAATTTGTTGGTGATTTGAAGCTAAGCTATAATACACACCTTGGATGGGATATAGGGCCAAAGGCATCAGTTTCTATTAGTGATCAATTGGATAAAAAGATAATTACTTCTGAAAATTTCTTTACTATCCCTGATAATTGCTGGATTGTAAACGCCTCTGCAGGAATTTCGGTTCAGTATGGTAAATTTATTTTTAAAATTCACGACCAAAAAATAATTTACAGAGGGGATTGGGCTAAGGAAGTAGGTCGGAAATAATGCATCAAATCAGCGCTATTTACCCCTTGATAGTTATTGTTTGCTAGTTATGATTCGATGATAAGACTTAGGTTTTCTAATACATTTATAGTATCCGAAAAGTTTGTGTCAAACAAACGCTACGTCTCATATGTAAATCAGTGACAGCCAAATTGAGAAACCGAAAGAATAGATAAAATTTGTTAAAATGGAAATATCAGACAATCACATTAGTTATGTTGAATTCAAGGCTAAGGACCTTGAAAAAATAAAAAATTTTTATACAAGTTCCTTTGATTGGACTTTTAAAGATTATGGACCAGCGTATACAGCTTTTTCTGAAAGTGGACTTCGGGGAGGGTTTGAAAAAACTGAAAATGACATTGTTAACGGTGCCTTGATCGTTCTGTATCATAAAAATCTCAACGTGATAAAGAATAAAATTATCGATTCGGGGGGTGAAATTTCTAAAGATATTTTTTCTTTTCCAGGTGGTCGCAGATTTCATTTTGTCGATCCTTCAAAAAATGAATTAGCCGTTTGGTCGGATACATAATATGACAATCCAATCAACAAGACAATATGAAGGCAGCAATAACAACAAAAGCAGGTGATCCTGGTGTAATTAAAATTAAAGAAGTACCCAACCCGGAGATAAAAGCCGGGTGGGTACTTATTGAGGTTAAAGCATTTGGATTGAACAGATCAGAACTGTTCACCAGAAGAGGTGATTCACCTGGGGTATATTTTCCGCGAATACAGGGTATTGAATGCGTAGGATTAATTGAAAATGATCCTTCTAACACATATAAGAAAGGACAACAAGTAGCTGCGATCATGGGAGGTATGGGACGCTTTTTTGATGGTGGTTATGCAGAGTTTGCTTTGGTTCCTCTGGAGATTATTTTTCCTTTTAGCAGTCGATTGCCATGGGATACTTTAGGGGCGATTCCGGAGATGTTCCAAACTGTTTCAGGTTCACTAAACCAAGCCTTAGAAATTCAAAGTGGAGAAACTCTGTTAATCCGAGGTGGCACTTCCTCAATTGGTATGTTAGCTTGTCAATTTGCAAAATCAAAAGGCTTAACGGTAATTTCTACTAGCAGAAATCCTGAAAAGAAGGAGGCATTGACTAGCAATGGAGCAGATTATGTTGTGATCGATGATGGCAGTATTGCTAAACAAGTAAGAGAGATCTTTCCAGAAGGTGTGAGCAAAGTTTTGGAACTAATTGGAACCAGAACCCTAAAAGATTCTTTAAAGTGCATAGATGCAAAAGGAACGGTTTGCATGACAGGTATTCTGGGTAATGAATGGACGATGGATAGTTTTGCTCCCATGGGTGATATCCCGTCTTTAGGCAGATTAACGGTTTATATGGGTGAATCAAATAATCTGTCGAAAGAACTATTGCAAGACTTTATAAATGAAGTAGAGAAAGGAGTAATTAAATTGAATATTGATAAAGTTTTCAAACTCGATCATGTTTCTAAGGCGCATCAGTTCATGGAAGACAACAAGGCAAAAGGGAAAATTGTGGTCGTGATTTAAGTTTAAGATGAAGTGAAAATCCCCACAACCCATAAATACCTTATCACATGAAAAATTCAACATCAAAATTATTCTTGAAAGTAACATTCATTTTGGTACTGGTAGGATGTCAGTCTCAGAAGTCTGAATATGAAAAAATGCTTGAATTTGGAGAAAAATATACTGCTGCCTGGAACAGTAACAAACCAGAGAGTATGGCTTCATTCTTTGAAGAAGATGGACTTTTATCAGTAAACAATGGAACACCTGCAGTAGGAAGAGATCAAGTAGCTGTTACTGCCAAATCATATATGGAGGCTTTTCCAGACATGAAATTAACAATGGATAGTTTGGTTGTAGATTCGGGTACCTATAGATATCACTGGACTTTTGTTGGAACCAACACCGGACAGGGAGGAACTGGTAACAAAGTTGTTTTTAGTGGATTTGAAAGATGGACGATAAGCGATGAAGGGCTTATCCAAAAGTCAATTGGCACCTATGATGCTGAGGATTATAATAGGCAACTTAGCGGGAACAGCCAGTAAAAAATGGCTCTATAATATCAATTCCAAACCCTTGTCATCAAGCTGTAAAAGCCAAGCATTAAACAACATATTTATTTTCTGATAACACAAGGGAAATATTTTGTCAATTTAGATATTAATCGTAATATTGCAATGAACAAATAAAAGGAAAATGGGATTAGCTAAAACGGAAATATTCACAGACCTGCAAAATGAAATTTCATTGTTTTCAAAAGTGTTTGGGCATCCTGCAAGAGTTGCTATTTTGCAGCACTTATTTAAAATCGACACGTGTGTTTGTGGAGATTTGGTAAACGAAATAGGACTTGCTCAACCGACCATTTCCCAACACTTAAAAGAATTAAAGTTTTTAGGATTAATCCAAGGTAACGTTGAGGGAACCAGCGTTTGTTATTGCATCAATACCGAAAATTGGACAAAGATGAAAAAAGTTATGTTTCAGTTTTTGGACCTGGATATATCGAAAGAAAACTGTTGCTAAATAAATTTTATATCACTAATCGCAGTAGAACAATCAAGATGGAAAAAGAACAAGACTTAAAAAACATTGTAAAAGAACGTTATACCAGAATCGCTGAACAAGGCAAAGCCGAAAATGCTTCCTCATGTTGCGGTGCAACGACACCTTCCAACAAAGTATACAATATTATGATGGACGATTACTCTGAGACCCAAGGCTATGTTGAGGATGCTGATTTGGGCTTAGGTTGTGGTCTACCAACTCAATTCGCCAAAATCGAAAAAGGAGATACTGTGATTGATTTAGGTTCTGGCGCTGGAAATGATTGCTTTGTGGCTAGACATGAAACAGGTGCTGAAGGGAAGGTAATTGGCCTGGACTTTACACCTATTATGATTGAGAAGGCTCGAAACAATGCAGAAAAATTAGGGTATAACAATGTAGAATTTAGAGAAGGCGATATTGATGCTATGCCTGTGAGCAATGGCATTGCAGACGTAATTGTAAGTAATTGTGTATTAAATCTGGTTCCTGACAAACAAAAAGTAATCACAGAAATTTATAGAGTACTAAAATCTGGCGGACACTTTAGTGTTTCAGATATTGTATTAGTAGGTAATCTTCCAGTTGCGTTAAAGGAAGATGCTGAAATGTATGCAGGTTGCGTTGCCGGAGCCATTCAAAAAGCAGCATATTTAAAATTGATAGAAGAAAGAGGCTTTCAAAATATAAAAATCCAGAAAGAAAAACCCATTAACATTCCGAATGATATCCTTGGTAAATACCTTTCTGAAGAGGAGGTAAACGATTTTAACAATGATGGAACGGGTATTTTCAGCATCACGGTATATGCAGAAAAACCAGGGTCAAAACAAGATAAATCAAAGGTACATCTTTCAGAAATTTCAACTTCTACCGACTGTACGCCAGAGAGCGGATGCTGTTAAATTAAAATATGCCCTTAACGATAGTTTTTTGCTAAACAAGTCGGGATATTAGGGAGTAATGGCCTCTGTTTTTTCCAAGGCTGAAACACGAATTGAATGGAAGTAAAATATGATAAAATAGGAACTGACTACAATTTGACCAGAATGGCAGACAATTACCTAGTTGAACAATTTCTTTATCATTTAGATCCAACCAAAAGTGGAAAATATTTAGACATAGGTTGCGGCACGGGAAACTATACGAACGCACTTCAAAAAAACGGATTTCGATGTATTGGCATCGATCCATCCAAAAAGATGTTGGAAAAAGCGAAACTTAGAAACAAAGAAATTGAGTGGAAAGTTGGTTCAGCTGAAAATACTGGGCTGCCACAAGACTTTGTAGACGGGATAATCGCTTCTTTAACAATACACCATTGGACCAATTTAAAAAGTGGATTTATTGAACTCAATAAAGTCTTGAAACCAAATGGCAGAATTGTGATTTTCACATCCACACCAAAACAAATGAAAGGCTACTGGCTCAATCACTATTTTCCGAAAATGTTATCTGATTCAATGATTCAAATGCCTACCATGGAAAGTGTCGAAACAGCCATGAAAGATGGTGGAATTGAACTTTTAGGCACAGATAAGTATTTTATCAAACCAGATTTACGTGATCAATTTTTGTATTGTGGAAAACAAAATCCCGAATTGTATTTTGATAAGCAAATTAGGTATGGAATTTCTTCGTTTTCCTCTTTGGCAAATCAAACAGAAGTTGAACAAGGTTTATTGGAACTAAGAAAAGATATTGATGACCAAAGAATCAACGAAGTCATTAAGTCATATGAAAATGATTTTGGAGATTATTTATACATAATTGGAAAAAAGCCGGCAGCTAACTAGGTGGGTAATTGATTACTAATTTTGGCCTGCTTATCAAAATTGCTTCACCAGGTCGCCTTGCTTATGTCATGTAGATTTTCTACCTGACCTGCTGCAAGCGGGGTTCTATTTTTATTTACTAAATTAGTTGTTAGTCTCCCAACAACTTATTATTCATTTTTGTAGCTGTTGTGCAGCATTTGATTAGCAGAAAATAAGATTAAAAAATATAACATGATCTATATTGCAGGAATAAGTATTGCTTTGTTTATTTCGGCTTTAATTCTCAATAAAAAGAACAAATCAAAGTCAGACTTTATTCTTTTTATATGGATGCTCTTAATTGCCGCACATTTATATTTATATTATATCAATTTTACAGGATCTCTTTTTGAAATGCCCCATCTATTGGGGATTGATATTCCTTTACCATTAATTCATGGCGTGTTTCTATATTTCTACGTTTCCTCGGTTACCAATCAATTTCCAAAAAAGAACTGGATAGTCTTACTACATTTACTTCCTATCAGTATTGGTTATATCTATCTTATTCCCTTTTTTCTATCCTCTGCTGAAGAAAAATTGGAAATATTTAAAAACCCTTATGAGACTTATGGCGGATATTTGACATTCGGATTAATTCTAATATTCCTTTCGGGTATAGTATATGTGATATGGTCGAGTATTTTACTTCGAAATCATAAAAAGAATATTCGAAATCAATTTTCTGATATTGAAGAAATCAATTTAAGATGGTTACAGTTTCTAACTTATGGCTTAGGAGTTGTTTGGTGTATAGTCATTTTCACAAATAACGATTCCTATATTTTCTTTGGCGTTACCGTTTTTGTTATTTTAATCGGTTTTTTTGGGGTGCAACAAAGAACAATTTTTAGCAGTGAAAAAGAAACTTTAGTCAAATCTGAAAGAAAGGTATTCGATGTTTTAGATGAAAAGAAAAAGTATGCACAATCGGGACTCACGGATGAGTTGGCCCAAGATATTTACAAAGAGTTGGTTCACCTTTTCACTAAAGAAGGTTATTACAAAAAAAATGAACTTTCCTTAAATGAATTGGCCTTAGAATTAGGGACCCACCCCAATTATTTATCTCAAATAATCAATGAAAAAGAAGGAAAAAGTTTTTATGATTTTGTGAACTCATTTCGTGTTGAAGAGTTTAAGAGATTGGTTAAAGACTCAAAAAACAAACAGTTCACACTACTGGCCCTGGCTTACGATTGCGGTTTTAATTCGAAATCCTCCTTTAATCGTTATTTCAAAAAAAATACGGGCAAAACACCTTCTGAATTTGTCAAATCTGATGCAATTTGATTGCGGCCTACGAGTATCCTTTCTGTTTCGATCTGTGAATAGGTGTCAGATTACAATATGAAGCGCTTCAACAAGTAAAGCAACCTATGTTTGTCCGGAATATAAAATTCAGGATATGAGAAACTTCAAGCAACTTCAATCAATTATTATTCTATCATTATTGCTATCGGTCTTAAACTTACAAGCCCAAGAGATAGATGATAATGTAATTTCAGTAGTAGAAAGTACAGAATACGATTATTTTTTCAAACATTTCAACTATTTGTCAAGTGATGAATTACAAGGACGTGGCATAGGTTCTGTCGGATATTCGCAGGCAGCGAACTATATCGCAAATGAATTTAAGGAAAATGGCTTATTACCTTATGGAGATTCCTTAACATTTTTTCAAGAGGTAATTTTATCAAAACCCTCGATAAAAAAGGGCTCTTTTAAATTTAAAATTGAAAATAAGCACAAATCAATTAGCACAGAATATGGTTCAAATATAAGTGTTGTACTAAGTTCAAAATATGAAAGTATCAATGAAAAGCAAAAGCTGGTTTTTGTTGGCTATGGGAATATTTTAGCAGAAGAAAATATAAACGATTATCGTGGCGTCAATGTAAAAGGAAAGACTGTTATAGTTGCTTTGGGTGGGCCAAAAGGTATTGAAAACCCTGCTTTTGACAACCGACTAGCAAAATTTGATAATGCCATCGCACAAGGGGCAAGCGGAATTATTCTGTTTTATCCAAAAGCAGCTTTGTTTCAAAATTTAATATTTAAAAATGTACATGGCTATTTATCAAAAAAAATGCTCTTTTTGGCAGACACCACTATTAAAGGATCAATAGTTGACATTGATTTAAAGCTTCCTGTTTTTGCTAAAAAGAAGTTCATAAAAGATATTTTCAAATTAAATGATCTCAATTTAAAGAAAGAGCTTCAGACTATTGCCAAAGGTCATAATTCAAGTAAAGAATTAGAATCTGTTGTTAATTGCTCCTATGAACTAAAGATGGATAGCATATTTAGCAAAAATGTAGTTGCAGTATTACCCGGTTCTGATGTTAATTTGAAAAATGAATACGTAGTAGTAAGTGCTCACCTTGATGGTCTTGGTATCGGAAAAGCAGTAAAAGGAGATTCTATTTATAATGGGGCGAGGGATAATGCTTCGGGAGCAGCCGCTATACTGAGCATTGCAAAATCTTTCAATGAATTATCTGAAAAACCGAAACGATCCATAATATTTGCTTGTTATACGGCCGAAGAAAACGGTCTTTTAGGTTCTACATATTTTGCAAATAGAAATAATAGTACAAACGGGAAAATTGTTGCTAATATAAATATTGATATGCTGGGCCAGACCTTCGAAACTACCGACATAGCTCCACTAGGATATTCTCATTCTAACCTTTCGGAGGCCATTGATTTTGCAGCAGGTATGTTACATTTAAAAATTGATGATAATAAACAGGCAGAAATAGATTATATCGAACGCAGCGATCAGATTTCGTTCATTAAGAAGGGGGTTCCAGCTTTGTTTATGGCTGGTGGACATACGGCGGCTAATCACAAAATAAATGGAGAAAAGAAATTCGATAAATGGATGAAGCATACATATCATTCTCCATTTGATGATTTGAATCAGGAGTATTCAGACAAGGCACTTCTAACTGCTATAAAGATTAATTTCTTAACCACCTATTATATCTCAAATTTCATGGAAGAGATTAAATGGAATGAAGATAGTTGGTTATATAAAAAATATGTTTTAGAGCTGCCTTAGGTGGTTTAAGAATGAAGGTATTGATTCTTAAATAGATCACAACAAGATATAGACCTCATTAAAACGATCGCTGATAAAGGATAATAAACTTATATTTGAAAATGATTTATAGAAATGCAAGACATACCAATAACCTAAAGCCGATTGTTGAATTTTATACGAGCATTCTTCAATTGGAGGTACTATTCTCATTTGAGAATCACAATGATTACAGCGGTGTTTTTATAGGCAAGCCGAACCATGATTGGCACTTGGAATTCACAATTTCCAAAAACAAGGCGAATCATGAATTTGATCCTGACGACATTATGGTTTTCTATCCAACAACAATAAATGAGTATACCGATATTGTCGCTAGTATTGAGTTAAACAATATCGAAATAATAAAGGCGGAAAATCCATTTTGGAATGATCATGGGATAATGATCAAAGACCCGGATGGATTTAGGGTCATCATTAGTAATATGAAATTAGAATAAGACCAGCATCGATAACGTGTAAAATAATTACTATTTAGCAAGAATACAAGGAACTTAAAATGATGGTACATTGAAAAAACATGGTATTTTTTATTTCTTGTTGGTATTGATTATGGTAAATTCTTGTAATGAGAAAGAGACGGCATCAGAAATAGTACAAAAGACGTTTATTGAACAGAAATACTATGATATTGAATTCAACCTAAAAATTGATGAGGATGTCCGGTTTAATACCTCGGATGAGTCATTAGCGGGGTTTCAAAAAAGAGAGATAAAACCATAATTAATTAGGCACATAATATTATACTTAAAGGATTGCCCTGAACTAGTATTTTAAGGGTTGTAGTATGCTAGAACTTTTATGTAAATTGCTATGCCAAGTTGTGTTGCTCGTGTCGCGTAAATTTTCTACCTAACTGCATACCTTTTGATTAGGAAAGTAAAAGATTTTATTTGATAAATTGACTGAAAGAAGCCTATAAAAAGTCGTGAAAAAAATTACAGGAAACAACTGACCGTTATGCCTTAGTAAAAAAATCAATAATTTGACAAGAATTGACAGCTATATATCAAGATTATCAGATCAAACTGTATCTGAAGAAACAACTAATTTATATGCTGGAAATTCAATAGAATCTAAAATCAGAAGGGAAAATTTAAGACTTTATTTGAATAAAATGATTGAAATCAAGCCAACCAAACTTTTGTTGGGTGAAGCCCCAGGATATAAAGGTTGTGGAATTACAGGAGTCCCTTTTTCCAGTGAACGCGTTTTATCGGAAAATGAGTTTTACAAAGACCAGGGATTTACATGTATAAATCAACATCCAAAACTTGAAAGTGAAATATCAGCAACAATTGTATGGAATGAATTACAGCACTACCCAAATAAACCTTTGATTTGGAATATTTTTCCGTTTCACCCTCATACAGTAATCAACAAAAGAGCTAATAGGACTCCTAATACATCAGAATTGGAAATAGGTGCAAGGTATTTAACCGAAATATTGGAAATCTATCCCATTGATAAAATAATTGCTTTGGGCAGAAAACCTGAATCGAAAATTAGAGATTTAGGATATGATTATGTTTATGTGCGTCATCCTGCGAATGGTGGAAAAAATAAATTCGTAAACGGGTTAAAAGCAGCATTGAAATAAATGTACTTGCTAACAAGGTATAAAAATAATAGTAAGAAATGTAGTAAATTCAGGGCTTGAAAATAGCTTCAACTTTCTGGTGATGTTGTTGAAAAATCTGATTTCGACTACTATTCTTTTGAGAACTGTTGGATAAATTAGTCGAAACCGAAAACGTAAACACTAAATGAAAACTAAACTTATTTTTATAGTTTTAATTTTAATATCAACTACTTGTTTCTCTCAAACACCAAAGAAATCAGCAACCGTTTTGGTTAATGGGAAGAACATTTACTATGAAGTTTATGGAAAAGGAAAGCCCTTGTTTCTTTTGCATGGCTACACTCTTTCTTCCAAGTCGTGGTTGCCTTATGTCAAAGACTTTGCAAAAGAATATGAAGTATACTTAATCGATTTAACCGGACACGGGAAATCTGATGCTTTTAAAGAAGATTTGTCAATAAAATCGGTGGCTGAGGATCTTAATTTATTGGTTCAGTATTTGAAATTAGATAAAATTAAAGCGATTGGATTTAGTTTTGGGGGTGACGTTCTATATCAGCTTGCGTTGATGAATCCGTCATTGATAGAATCAATGATTACTATTGGAGCCGTGGGAACTTGGACGATCAATGATTTTCCCGAGTACCAGGAAGTTTTTACATTTGAAAATAGAGCCGATTTTCCATGGCTGTTAACGCACCATGTAACCGATGATAAGATAAAAGTCCTAATGGATCAATTTAATAACTATACGGTTACGTTAAGCGATGAAGAATTACAAAGAATAAAACCTGAAGTATTAATTATTATTGGTGATGATGATGAAGGTATGGATTTGGTAGAAGTGGCTCGGGTTAGGAAAAACCTCCCTATATCTGATCTTTGGATATTGCCAAATGTTTCACATGGGGCACATGAAGGAGAAACCAAGGATGAGTTTATTACAAAGTCAAAAGCCTTTCTCTCTAAAGAGTAAATCCGCTCACAAGAGTTATAATTATTGGTGATTTATAGCAATACTTAAGGTAGTGCAGGTTTAAAAGTAAAGGAAATAGGAGTAATGGGTTGGTTTTTATCGCCAAAAAATATTCACAAAACCATAAGGAAAATTAAAATTAATATTTATCTAAAACAATGAAAAACTATTTGTATATCATTGTTTGTTTGACACTGCTTTTGGCCTGTCAAAACAAACCTTCGACTACCGCCATAAAAATAAATGAACCAATGTTACTGTATCATTTAAAAGCCATTTCGCATGATTCTTTAGAAGGTAGATTCTTTGGAACACAAGGTAATTATAAAGCGCAAGAGTTTATTGCAAATAAATTTGATTCACTCGGAATAAAACCGGCTTTTTCCTCAGGGAGCATTCAAAAATTTCCTTACACCTTTAAAGGCAAACTAAGACAAAGAATGTATCCTGTTCAAAATCCTGCAGAAGACTTTAGTAATATAACAGATACCACGATAATTGGAGGAAACGTTGTAACAATAATAGAAGGGAAAATTAATGATGCGATTGTTATCACTGCCCATTTGGACCATTTAGGTATTCAAGGAGATGAAATTTACAATGGAGCTGACGATGATGCTTCTGGGACTGCTGCTCTCTTAACCATTGCCAATTATTTTAAAACAAAAACACCGAATCATACTTTGATTTTTGCAGCTGTTGATGCAGAAGAGATTGGTTCTTTAGGATGTGATTACTTACTTGATAATTTTCCAATTGACCTAAAGAATGTGGTCTTGAATATAAACATGGATATGATTGCACACAATGATTCTTTACAACTTTATGCTTCAGGATTATACCATTACCCGCAATTAAAAAAACCTTTAGACGATTTAAAATCAAAAATCAGTCTTTTATACGGTCATGACAATCCAGATGATAAGGATGTTGAAGACTGGACTTTTTCTTCAGACCACAGGGAATTTCACGAAAGACAAATTCCTTATATTTATTTTGGTGTTGAAGATCACAAAGATTACCATAAGGCCACAGATACTTTTGAGAATATTAATTCAGAATTTTATGCGGAGGCAGTTAGATTAATTATTCAGACCATTGAAGGATATGACTCCTTTTTAAATAATTGATAAGAAAATAAATAAAATATAAAACCTGCCCCATTGTTTTACTATACAAGGGCCAGGTTTATTGTGAATTATAAGCTCGTTACATTATCCACCAAATTCTCATCTGATCTGGTACCATAAGGATCAATAGAAATAAAACTTGGTATTTCTTTTACAATCATCTTAATCTCAGTCATTTCCTTATTGATGCGACTTGACTCATAATAAAGCACCGAACTATCATTTTTTACATTTGATGGGTGCGTAGTAAAAACCCCAATTTTAATAGGTTCATCAATAGCGATTTGTTTGATTTCTCCACTATCCAACGTTTCAAAACGTTTCGATTTTACTTTAACTGTAATTTCGTAGGTCCCATTTGCCAATGTTTTATAAGAACTTTCTTCTATTCCTAAATCATAGGTAATTACTCTTTTAAACCAATCATCAATTAACACATGTTGATCTTGTGGTGTTACTTTGTAGATTTCATCTAA
>RCNE010000250.1_pt1 | contig 28434 bp, 27 predicted proteins | sample 2041361 | NCBI WGS metagenome assembly RCNE01 (sample SAMN09708229, study PRJNA481090) | Marine sediment metagenome, whole genome shotgun sequencing project. | reverse complement strand
GCCTCGACCAAAACGCCGCCGATACTCTCAACCCACCCTGAACCCAATCTGATGTGCACAGAATGTGCACGCAGCCACGAAACAGAACAAACCCTGGGAGAGGCCTGACGTAGGAAACCCCCGCAATTGCGGGGGTTTCTTGGGTGGGCGCTACTGGGATTGAACCGACGCACCGCTTGCGGTGCGCGACCTCTGCCGTGTCTTGCCTACTTTCTGCCTACTTACCCGATCAAGCTTGACGGTCGTCACGGTGAGTGTTTGAGACCCCAGCTCTTCGACGCGCCGATGTGCGCTTTTTGGTGTGACGGGCGATATCGCTCATATTTAGTGTCGGCAACAAGCTTTCCAACGCATGCGGAGACGGAACGATGGCCGATACCCGTGGCAGATCGAATCGGTCGAACGCTGAAATCGCCCCATCGTGACCCGGGCAACAGACCAGCTGGCGAGCCACCCTACTGGTCTTCGACCTGTCGCTGGTCCTGACGCTGCCGCCACTCGCCTGTTGGATGTGCATAGACCCACACCAATCCCCGTTCCCCAACCAGCCAGACCTCGATCGGTGACGGATCGGCGATCTCGAGTCGGCATGCAGGCATTGGGCCACGCCCCAGCCGATCGGGTCGGAGGTCCCAGGTGCCGCCCCACGTGGAATTCGGAAGGAGTATCAGAACCGTTCGGTCGGCGTCGGCTGCTTGCGTCTTGGCGACGTGCTTGGCCAGCGAGTGCCCGTCGGCGATCAGAGCATTGAGCTCGATGGCGATACCGTCGGCGTCCGGCACGGACGGCCCCCCATGCATTGGCGAGATCGTGATCCCCGGCAAGATTCCACGGCCCGCCTCCACCGCTAACCCCGACGCCGCAGGCGCACGGCCCCCAAGTAGGCGCCAAACGGTCGCTTGGGGCTCCGGCCACACATTGCCAACCCCGGGTTCGAACGTCGGCCCGATCCGCGTGGGCTCCCGGTTCAGCGACATCGAACGGGGCACGATCGATGGAGATCGCGTGCCGTACCGCTCGGTATCGGTCAAGGTCCGGTCACTGTTAGTAGTCGTTTAACGCACTCTTAACCGTCCATCCCGCATCGTGGAGTGGGTTGGTAGGACAGCCTTGGCGGAAGACCAATCCAGGGTATTGGCATAAGACCGATGAGAGGACTGAGATGAAGAAACGGTTCATGACCCTTCTAGCGATCGGTGTCGCTGTGAGCACACTGGTCGCTCCGGGGGCGGCTTCTGCCAGCACGACAGAGGCTATAGCCGAAACCGGAGGCATGACGCTCACGCTGGGTGTTCTTGGCGCTCCACTAAACGTGGCGGTCACGGTCGACGGGATCGGCCACATCACCGAGGTGACTGTCGACGATCCGGCCTACACCGAGACCAGATCGGATGAGCACAAGGTCCGGTTCACTTCCAGCGACGACACTACTGCCATCGAGGTCGCCGCCAAGGAACACAAGGTGAAAGCTCAGGTCAAGGCAGCAGACCTTGCTGCGATCGTTGGCAGCCACACCTGGACCGGCAGACTATTCGGTTCCGACACAGACAGCGTCGTTACGTTCGACGTCGTCGACTCAGCCGGTTCTCCGGAGGTGGCGAATGTTGTAGTGACGTCGTTGTTCCCGGCTGATGCCAGCTATGAGATCGGTGCCGTCGAAAACGAATCCGAGGATGACGAAGCAGAATCCGAAGTCAAGATCAGGTTCATGTGGGACGGTTACACCATGACCCTCAAGATCGAAGCCGAGATGGAGTTCGACGACGATGACGACGATGGCGTCAAGCTCAAGGTCGAACTCAAGGGTAAGGATCAGCGGAAGGTCCAAGAAGAGGTTCTGGCCGACCTGGTCGGGTCATACACTTGGGACGGGCTGCTTTGTGACGGAACTGCAGTGGCAGTCACCTACACCGTCTCCGACACGGGTGAGGTTTCCGTCAACAGCGTCGACGGGGTCGATGCCGACGCTTACAAGCTCGACACAGAGTCACATGGATTCGAGATCGAGTTCAAGGACTCTGATGCCAAGCTCGAAGTTGAGCTGAAGCAGGATGATGGTCTCTGGGAACTCAAGGTCAAGTCCAAAACCACAGAGAAGTGTGGTCACGATGACGACGACGATTCCGACGACGGTCACGATGACGACCACGATTCCGACGACGATGACGATGACGGCGACCACGATTCCGACGACGATGACGATGACGATGACGACGATGACGATGACGACTGATCCATCGATCGGTTCTTGGTGGAGGCCCCGAATTATCGGGGCCTCCACTGCGTTGTTGATATTCGTTAGCGCATGTAGCTCAACGAGCGTCGAGGCGCCCGCGACAACGAGCGCCCCTTCACCGTCCGTGACAGCTGCGGCAGGCGTCGATACAACCATCGCAACGACGACCACCAATGCGATTCCTCCAGAGCCGGCCACCGTTCTCGCTGAAGCACTCAGCCAATACGCCTCCAGCTACCTGTTCACCGGGGTGGCCACCGTCAACGGCGCTGTGGCCACTGTGGTGTCAGGCCGCTGGCTGGAAACGGGTTCGCAGATGACCATCAGTTCCGGCGAAGGTGAAGTCGAATACATCATCACCCCGGAAGGTGAGTGGGCTCGGTTACCCGGCGGTGTCTGGGAAGAGCTCGAAGGCGACCCCCCAACGGGCAATCCGCTCAAGGCGCTCGCAACACCCGAGTCTCTCAGTCTGGTCGAAACAGCGGGCAGCAAAGTAGTACTCCGTGCCGTATACCCCGCTGGGACTCTCGGGCTCGAGGGTGACCCGGTCGAAGTCCAGCTTGTGTTCGACGGTGGGAGCCTGACCGAGGCCTCCTACCGGATCGAGATCGAGGGCAACACCGCCGAATCGGTCACCACGTTCGCCCAACTGGTCGACACGTCACCGATCACCAACCCCACGAACTAGACGCGCTTTGATCACGGCGAACAATGCGGGGTCGTTCCCGTGAATGTCATGACCCACGCAGACCCGCAACCTGGCGTGACTCAACGATCGGCACCCAATTGCGTTCGTTCTCACCAACGGCCAGCACAACGCCAAGGGAGCGCTGACTCCCGAACGAGGGAGGCCTATTAGGCTGCGACCACAGCTAGGGCGCGTGCCAACAGGAGGTCAGATGATGAAGAGCGCGGTCTGGATACTGGCCTGCCTGGGTGTAGTTGCTGCCTCATGCGGCGGGCAGGCCTCTCAGGAAACAACCGTTACAACTGGCGCCCCGGCGGCTACGACGACCTCAACTACGGTGGCGGCCGAGCCGGATGTGGTTCCTGTCGCGGTGGAGCCTTGCGACCTCGTAGAGATCGACGAAGTCACCGCCGCCGCCGATCTGACCGTCGATGAAGCCCGCAAGGAATCTCCGATCTCTTGTACCTACGACTTCGGCGAAGAAGTCGGAGTTGCCATCTTCCTCAACGTAGATGACGGCGAAGGTCGATTCGGAGCACCCGCATCATTGTTTGAGAACTACATGGCAATGGTCCCCGATGGAAGCGCTGAGGTCATCTCCGATCTGGGCGAAGCCGCCGTCTTCGTACAGAGTTTCCGCGGGCTTGCCGTCGACGCGGGAGGCGGTCGGTTCATCGGACTCGGAGTCAACGGCGGCTACGGAGAACTCGCCGAGCCGCGTGATGTGTTGATCGAGCTGGCAGCCATCGCCCTCAACCGCATGTGAAGGTATGCCGTCGGGTGGCTGTCGCCGACGATCCTACAAAGTCGCTGAACCCACCTCGTGCCGGTCATGTTGATAACCCCCACGCACTGAGAAATCCATCCGTCAGTGCGGGATGGGTACCCAGGCCCGGCCAGCATCCACCTGAGAAAGGCAACCCCCGTCCGTATCTTCGTTCTCGTTGGCGTCGAGCCACGGCCAGCCTCCGAAGCCGATCGGGCAGCCAGGAATCGGCCCTGCTCACGGTCGGGCTTTGGCGGCGCTTTGGGGGCCGGGGACATGATTGGTCACACGCTCCCGTTTCTCGGGAGGGAAGCTCGGTATTCCGGAGGGCAGCCTTCGTCGGAGTGGGGTTGGCGGACTCAATTGCCCGCCAACCCTAGGGGGTGTCTGTGACGGATATGTCTATACCCACCGAGGCAGCAGCGGTTCCTGCGACCGCTCAGAGCAAGGGCATGATGAACGGCAACAGCGTCCACGAGGATCTTTTCAGAGCCTGGCGAGAGACCACCGATCCTCGCAGGCTGACCCCGCTTGCTGGCAGGGTTCCCGCACAGCTGCGTGACTCCTACATCGCCGACCTCGAGTCACAGGTGAGCGCGCTCATCGGTGCCGAGCCGAAAGACTTTGCCCGCGCCGCGGTCCTGCTCTACGACATCTGCCGACTCAAGGGACAAGATGAGGAGGCGCAGCATCTCATCGGGATCTTCGATTTACCCGCAATGGTGCTCTACCAGACCCTGCATCTCGTTCGAGCTCTCGACCCTACAGACGGCGCACCTACACCGGAGGAGGTGAACAGGGCCCTCACCGGAGCGGACGACCTGATCCGGCTGGTGATAATGGCCCTCGAAGGTGACACAACCGCAGACATCGTTGGCCAGATGCTCGACTGGAGGGATGCGATCTCCCGGATTGGTAAACATCCGGAACTATCTGCGGCGATCTCACGAGCGGGTGATCGGCTGACCCATGTCGTCAATGCATTCTTCTTCGATCGCTTGACCGCCATGCCGACGCTGCGCGACTACGTAGTGGGCCTCGAACTCGGGATCTGATCCGTCACGACGCAATCGAGTCATGCAGATCGACGAGCCGTCCCGAATCCCAGGCGGCCGCAAACTCATCGCTGCTCAACATCGACCTTATCTGCTGCTCGTCGGCATCGAAGAACGCCTGGAACATGCTGCGAGACAGCCCCTTCTCCTCACTGAACCGGTGTGCGGCGCCGAGCATCTGGGCGGCCCGCTTCCCATCGCCACGGGAACCAGCCACGGTTGCTCTGGCCCGGTACACGGCATCGAGGAGCCGTGCCGATCTCAGGTGGCGGGCCCGCTGGTGTGCCCGAGCCAGGATGGGCGAAGCCGCGTCCGGGTCACCGGAACGTGCCGACGAAACCGCCAGCAGTATCGACACCGTGGCCAACTCGAAGTCGAATCCGAGGTCGCTCTGGGCTTCGTGACTTCGTTCCAAGAGCTCGCGGGCCTGCTCGTAGTGTCCCTGGTAGAGGTGGATCGCCCCGAGCGCCGCCACGTTCCACGCCTCATCCTGGGCGTTGCCAATGCTCCGGCTGATCACCAGTGCACGCCCGTGGTAGTCGACTGCCGCCTCCAGCAACCCCTCTTCACGCGCCAGCACGCCGAGGTGCCCGAGCACGAACGAGGTGGCCCAATCCCCGCCCGCAGCCTCGACCAGCTCGAGCGCCTCCGTAAGGTGATCCCGCGACAGCTCTAACTGGCCGCGGATCCGGTCCAGTAGCCCCATCCAGCCCAGCGCAAGCCCCCCACCCAACCGGTCATCGGCAGATGCGGCAAGGCTTCGGCTCTCTTCGAGCATCCCGTAGGCGGCGTCGACATCGCTCGAACTCGTCAGCACGGCCGCGGCGGTGAGCGCTTCGGCCCGAACCGCAGCCGACACCTCTCCCCCGGCCGCCAGCGCCCGGGTGAGCCGGGCGGTGCCCTCGGCGATGTTGTCGTGCATCTTCCAGAACCACAGCAACGCGGCACCCATGCGCAGCGCCGCTTCGACATGGTCATTGGCTACCAGCCAATCGAACGCGGCCCGAAGATTGTCGTGATCTGCGTCGAGCCGATCGAGCCATTCCCGCTGCCGGGCGCCCTGCAACTCGCGACCTGCCTTTTCCGCAAGCGCCAGAAAGTGGCTCGCGTGACGCTCCGCCATCGCTTCGGCCTCTTCCGCGTCGATGTCCGCGGCAAAAGCACGCAACGTCTGCAGCATCGAGTACCGCGTTCCGTAGTCCTCCGCGGTGTGGGCTATGACCAGGGACTTTTCGACCAATCGGGTGAGCACGTCGAACACCCGCGGGCCCGGCAGACCGTCATCGGAGCACACCGCCTCGGCATCGGCCAGCAGGAAGCGGCCGGTGAAAGCCGCCAGGCGGCCGAATAGGGCCCGTTCCTCGTCATCGAGTAGCTCATAACTCCACCGCACCGCCGCCGTCAATGTCGCATGCCTCATCGGCTGGAAGCGAGAGCCTTTACTCAAAAGCGAGAGATCGGCGGCGAGGCGCTGCTCTATCTCGGCGAGATTCAGCATGCCGACCCGCGCCGCGGCCAGCTCGATCGCAAGCGGCAACCCGTCCAGCCGCTGACAGATCTCCGCCACCGCCGGCCCGTTCGCTGCCGTCAGCTCGAACCTAGGGTCGATGAGCCGCGCTCGTTCGACAAACAGATCTACGGCTTCGTGTTCACCGGGGTTCACTACGACAGAACCGTGCTCCGGGAAAGCGAGCGGAGGTACTGTCCAGGTTGTCTCGCCCTCGATCCCGAGGCGCTCCCTGCTCGTCGCCAGGATCGTGAGCAGTGGGCAGGCTGCCAGCAGGGAACCAACTAACTCCGCCACTTCATCGACAAGGTGCTCGCAGTTGTCGAGGATCAGCAGCAGAGATCGATGGTGAAGGTGCCGGCTCACTACGTCCAGGATCGGCAGGTCGAGTTGCTCGGCCACACCGAGGGTCTCTGCGATCCGGTACGGCACCTCGCCCCCACCGTGCACCGAAGCGAGATCGACAAACCAGACGCCGTCGGAATAGGAGGCCAGAACCCGTTCCCCAATCTCGCGCGCCATCCTGGTCTTGCCCGCACCTCCGGGTCCCGTCAGCGTGATCAACGGCCGCGCCCGCAGCAACTCAGCGAGGCGCCCCAGCTCCCGTTCCCGGCCGACGAAGGAAGTCACGACCCGCTCCAGGTTGGTGGGTGGTGTCGTCTCCTCCACGGTGAGAGAGAGCGTTGGGTCCTGGAGAAGGATGCGCTCCTCCAGGTTGTAGAGATCGGGCCCCGGCTCGATGCCGAGTTCCTCGCCCAGAATGACGGCGGCCCGGCCATACGCCCGCAAGGCGTCGCTCTGCCGCTCTGCCCGGTAGAGCGCAAGCATCAGTTGTGCCCAGCGCCGCTCCTGAAGTGGGTCTTCCTGCACAAGCCGTTCCAGCTCTGGAATCATCTCGAGGTGGCGGCCGAGCCCGAGTTCGGCGTCGATCAATGTGCTCAGCGCTTGCAGTCGCATCTCGACCAAACGACTCACCTCGACCAGGACACCTTCGAGGTGGCGAACATCGGCAAGAGGGTCGCCCCGCCACAGCCCGAGAGCTGGTTGTATCGTCTCTGCCGCGGTGCGCAGCGACCCGGCGAGCAACGCGCTGCGCCCGCGCCCGGCCAGCTGCTCGAACTGATGCGAGTCGATCGTCGCGATATCGACATCGAAGCGGTAGCCGCCGCCCACGGTCGTGATCGTCGCGGTGGGACACTCGGCGATCACCCCACGCAATTTGGCAACGTACACCTGGAGCGCAGCCGACGCCGTCGCTGGCGGTTCCCCTTGCCAGAGCCGGTCGATCAGCCGGTCGCTCGACACCGTGATGTTGGCGTGAAGAAGCAGGAGGGCCAGCAGATCCCGCTGCCGGGCACTCTTGGGGACAACGCTCTCGCCGTCGGCGACCACGTCGACGGCGCCCAGCACTCGGAACTCCAACTCTCGCGGCATAGGCCTCCTCTGGGTCGACATCGTACTTCGGTGCAGTTCGCTCCCTCTGCTGCAAGGGCCTCGAACTCGGAACGGGTTTCGCTCGCTTTTGGCGATGCTTTGGCGCCGACCCGCACATTGTGGACACAGCGTCGTCTGCGCTGAACAGTTGAGCCAGGAAATTGAGTGCAAATGATGAAGAATATGAAGACGCTTGTCTGGTTGGCAGCCGTCGTTCTCGCCGTGACGGCATGCGGCTCCGATGACGGCGCCGCCGGCAGCTCTGACGATGCCGCAGAGGCATTGGTAGAACAGATCCTCGAGCAAGCGGGCGACGGTGACATCAACATCGACACCGACGACGGTGGGATAACCCTGACCGACGAGGACGGATCGGTCGAGATCAGCACGGATGACGACGAAATGACCATGACGGTCGACGGCGACGAAGGCGGCTTCTCGGCGACCCTCGGCGGCGATCTTCCTGCCGACTTTCCGTTCCCGCTTCCCGACAATTTCGAGGTCGGATCATCGATGCAAATCGACGACGAACCCGGTACCACTTACAGCGCGGTCATCAACGTCGCCCCTGAAGAGTACGACTCAGTGAAGGCCATGTACGAGTCCTGGCTCGAAAGTGAAGGCTTCACGCTCGATGCCTTCGAGATGGAGGGCGACGACGGCACCAAGGGAGTCTTCATCGACGGAGAGCGCGACGACGTCGACGCCTTCATCAGCATCAGCCTCGAGGAAGTCGCCAACGATGACGCCGGCAATCTCATCTACGAGACGGCCATCTCGCTGACCTGGGCTCCTCTTGGATAGCAGGGGAAGTCGCAGCCGGCTGCGGTTCACCGCCGGGTTCGCGGCTATCGCCGTGGTGGTTGCCGCGTGTAGCGCAGGTTCGACCGGATCATCCGGTCCTGCAACCTCCGCAGCCTCGTCGCTGAGCCAGGATGCAGCGACCGAACAGACCGTCGCTCCCCGCCCGGTCGGCGATGCCGAAGACCTCGCCGCTGATGCTGCTGCGACGGTGGCAGACCTCGCCGATCCCGACCGTGCTGAGTCGGGGGTGTGGTCGCTGCTGGCGAATCTCGGCATCGGTGTCTACTCGCCCGACGGAACCCAAATACTCGCCGGGTCGGAGACCGGGCCCGACGACTTCTTCCTCAACGATTTCCAGGTTGAGTGGCTGGTCGGGCTGTCACAGCAACCGGACCAACCCTTTGCGGATCTTCATCTCTTCCTGACCCAGTTCGGGGCGCAATTCAACGAGGATGAGATGCTGGCGATCTATCGGGAAGCGTACGAAGAGAACGCATCGGAATGGCTTCCGTCGTTCGTCAAGGCGTCCGGAGTAGATCTCTCTGCACCGCCCCGGCTCAACCCGCTCGTCATGTGGGTGATGGCCCTCGACGTACTCCCGCCCAACGGAGAAGAGCAAAACGCCGTCGAGGCGCGCTTGCCGTCTCCGGATCTACCCAATGCCGCAACCGCGCTGTTCCGTCCCGGCACAGTCGTCGGGCAAGAAGCGCAGTCCACCGACCCTTGCAAGATGATCGTCGACGCCAGGAAGAAATCGGGGTGGGGATGGGTATCGAAAGTGCGCGGGTTCTACAAGGCGATTTCAGGGTCGATCAACAACGCCTCCAAGGGTGCAGCACCTGCCAAGGCAATTCTCAACCCGAAGGATCTCCTCCACGCACTCATGATGCATGGGCTTGTCGACATCCAACTCGGCATCACGGCAGACATCGTGCACGAGCGGCACACCGGGGGTCTCTGGCGCAACACGGCCGATGAGATCGAAATGAAGGTCATCGCCAAGTTCGTGTGGGATATGCCCAAGAATGACCGTTGCATGATTGACCTTCTCAAAGGCTTCAATATCCCGCCCAAAGGGGGGAAGGGGCTTGAGGGCGTGCGGGTGGAGTGGACCTTCAGCCCTCTCTTCGGTGAGCGTGGATCGTTCCGGGTTGGAGCGGGCGACGTGGACAGAAACTACTCCCTCAACTTCCTCGACGAAGTAGGGAGCCAGACAATCATCTACCGCTCCCCTGATGAAAAAGCCGGCAACGTTCGAGGCAAGGAAGCAACCGGATACACCGCCAACGAACCCGGAGGTTCGAATCCCGGGTTCCACTCCGAGGACGGACAGCAGATCGAAGCGCGGCTATACCTGCACCTCGCCGATCTCTTCAACGTGTTCGGCGCCTTCATGGATCTGATCACGCCACGAACGGTGACCGAAACCGCCACGATCCAGTGGCATGAGCCGACGCTCCAGATCCGCGGCGAGCAACCGCTCGATAGATGGGACGGCACCGCAAGTGTGGGCCTGCAGACGTGTGATGGAACCGCCTGGCAGGGAACGATGACGGTTGACGGCACGCTATCGACCGAAGGCGGGAACGTCACCATGACCGGCAACGGAAACATCTCGCTAACCATGCCCGAAGGCGCCAACCAGGCAACCGCTCCCTTCACCTATGAACAGAACGTCGCGATGAACGCTGGCGACGGGACCGCAACCCATAACGGCACGGCGTCGGGATCGGTGACGATGGACCTCGATCACGCCGCGGGGACCGGCACAGTGAGCATCGACCTCGACCCGACCACCGCGAACATCCAAGTGAGCGCTGCAGGCCGCACCATCACGATGCAGGCACCGGTTCAAGGAAGCAGCACCACATTCAACGTTCCACTAGAGACAGCCCAAGCCTGCGGGACGTAGGGCAAACAACCGACGGCATCATGCGCCCTCCACTCCGTCAATTCGGCGACTCGCTCGACGGCACTAGCTATCGGGTTGCTGGCACCGACCTGGAATCGAACACCTTGCTGATTCGTCAACTTGCGCAGGGGAGGCAAAGGTTGGCGGCCGGTAGGGCTTCGAGCCTTTCGCTGGCAATGCGTGAAGTGCACTCGGAGCAGAGGCCGTACTCGCCCACCTCGAGGCGCTCCAGCGCCTTGTCGGTGGCGGCAAGGCGGTTCTCTATCAGGTCGGCCTGGAGTGCCGCCTCGTCGTCGGTGATGTCATGAGGCTCGTAATCGCTGCGGCTGATTGCTGCCTCTCTCAGGTCGGCATGCAAACGGTGCAGCCGGTCGCGTTCATCCAGAAGCCGCGATTGTTGCTGCCAATCAAACCTCGAGGAGACTGTCATCGCGCCACCTCATGCACGGAGAGGTCGTCGTCGGCGAAGACCCGACCGGCAAAGCCCCGGCGTCCCAGCCCGTCGGAGTGCCCGGGATTGGATGACAGTCGACTGCACTCGACACACGTCGCAGCGGCAGGCAATGCCCGCAACCGAGCCACCGGGATGCTGCCGCCGCAGCCTAAGCAATATCCGTAGGTCCCGGAGGCAGCGCGCGACAGCGCCTGTTCCGCTTCCCTGAGAAGCTGCTCAGCTCGCTCAGCAAGGATCAAGACTGTTTCGGTATCCGAATCCGCAGCCGGGTCCTGACTGTCCAGCATGTCGCTCAGATCGCGCTTGCGACATGCCTCTGTTGCCTCCATACGCAGCGACTCCGCGCTGTGGGACAAAGTCGAGTGCCGGTCGAGTAGACGCAGGAAGAGCTGGCGATGGGTCTTGGCTGAGAATCGTGCAGTCGTGCTGGCCATTGTGTCCTCCAGAGCGCTCGAGAAACCACTTCACATAGTGAAGGTCTCTCCTGCCCGGAGGGCCGGCGCACCCGGGCCTATTGGCCGTGTTGACGGCTGCGCACGTTTGAGGATACTCCCCTTTACCGCGTCAAACATATCACGTCATATATGGCATGTCTATGCGAATCGCATGTAGAGTGGTGGGCATGGCGAATGGAGACAAGACCGAGCCGATGACGGACACCGAGCAACGACCGTGGACATTCCTCACCAGCCACGCTCGGGTCTTGATGTTGATCTCGCAGAATCCCGACATTCGGGCCCGCGATGTTGCGGTGATGGCCGGCATTACCGAACGCTCGACACAGCGCATCGTCGCCGACCTGAAAGAGGCGGGTTACCTCACTCACGAGAGGATCGGCCGCCGCAACCACTACAAGGTCAGCACTACCGCGATGCTCCGCCATCCCAATGAGCAGGACATCGAGATCAGCCTCCTGCTCGATACGTTTCGACAACCGGGCCGCTCCTCCGCGAACGAACGTTGAGCTTGAAGGTGAGCGTGGCGGCGCCATGGCACATGCCCAACAGCTGAATGCGGAGAAGATCGCCGGACGATGGCTCATCGATCAGGCCAGTATCGACCACAGGCAAGAATCTGTGGTGGTGAATGGACGACCCATCGATTCTGTAAACGCCTGGGCCCTTCTCAATATCGCGGCCGGGCACTCGGTTGACTGGCTTAGCCCCTCCGCCAGCGAACCGTACCCATAGAAGGCGTCACTTACATTGTTTCAGGCGGCGGCGCCAAGGTCAGACCCACCGGCCGAGCCGACTTCACCGCCTACTCGGCATCGGTACTGCACTTCCTTGACATTGGCATCTGGAACGACCGGCTAGAAGTCACCGCCTACAGCGCCGAGGGAGCATTCGATCGCACAACTATTGACAAGACAGACGCGTCTACCACAGCCGCAGCGACGCAAGTGGATGCTCAGCTCATGGGCATTGACGGCATCGAACCCGACGGTATTCGAAACTGTCTTGTCACTACCGCAGCCGGTGTTGTCCTATGGGCTCTGGCCCTCCTGATCGGCTGGCTCGGACCACCATTTGCAGCAGTCCAACATGAACGGACCCTCTTCGCCACAATGGGCCTCGGAATGCTCACCACAGTCGCCGGAGTCACTGTCATGCTCGCCGCGGTCCTGGCCTGAGCCTGTGTCATCACGCTGCCTGATCCGCAGAGTTTCGGCTTAGAGGCGAAACAAAACGCGTCCTATGCGCGTCCTGAGGCTGTCTAGGCGTCGTCAGCCAATGGTCGCATACGCGCAGAATCCCCCGCAATTGCAGGGGATTCTGATGGTGGGCGCTACTGGGATTGAACCAGTGACCTCTGCCGTGTCGAGGCAGCGCTCTGCCGCTGAGCTAAGCGCCCTTGTGTGATCATTGTATCGCTCGAGGCGACGCCGGGAATCGAACCCGGGTTCAGGGTTTTGCAGACCCTTGCCTAACCACTCGGCCACGTCGCCGAAAACGAGGGCGGTCGGGTGACCGCCCTCAGCGAGCGGACGACCGGATTCGAACCGGCGACCTCAACCTTGGCAAGGTTGCGCTCTACCAGCTGAGCTACGTCCGCAAGGACGGCGATGTTACCACTTCGCCGTCGAACGGAAACTCCAGGATATGAGTTCCGTCACGTCTACGTGCCAGAGGAACCAAAACCTCCGGCGCCGCGGACCGAATCTGACAGTTCATCAACCTCAACCAACTCCGGCAACTTGACAGGAAACACCAGCAGCTGTGCGATACGGTCGCCGCGGGAAAGCTCAATCGGGTCCGAACCGTGGTTGATCAAGATCACCTTGATCTCACCGCGATAGCCAGAGTCAACAACACCAGGACCGTTAACGACACTGATCCCATGACGGGCCGCCAGCCCGCTGCGTGGTGCCACCAAACCGGCATGGCCCTCGGGGATCGCCACGGCAATCCCTGTGGGAACTGTCGCCCATTCACCGGGACCAATGACAGTGTCAACACGAGCACTCAGATCTATACCTGCATCATCGTGATGGGCCCGCTGTGGGGCGGATAGTTCGGGATCGAGGCGTAAGAAAGGTATCTTCATCTATACAGATTGTTGTCGGGCTAACAAATAACAGCAAGGGCGCCAGTTGGAGAAGGTAGAAAGAAGAGATCTTCCGGGCAATGATGCCTCGTGGTTCAACGCTCTGCTGAACGATCAGCCATCGACACCACGAGCTGACGAAGCCGCACCCGAGACCGCGACAACAGCCGCAGCCGATGAGGAAATCGATCTCGACGACGAGCTTGAGCTAGGCGTCATACTGCCAGCCGGCAGCGATGAGGACCCAGTCCACTTCCCCGAGGAAGACCTTCCGCCTCCTCCCGAAGAGGACCTAGCGGGCGTAGCCGAACCTCAGGAAGCCGAAGAGGGGCCCGAAGAGCGCAAGCCGGAAGACCTGCAGACGGAGACTGAGCCACAAGCGCCTGAAGAACCGGACGACACCGAAGAGTCCGAGCCATCGTCATCAGACGACGAATCGCTCCCGCTCATGAGATCGGTCCCGGAGCTGCCCGAGGACGAATCCCCTGTCGAAACGACCTCGGAGAGGGTTGGACAGATGTGGAGTTCAACGGCAACAGCCGGCCCCCTCGACACGTGGGCACCGGACGAAATGGATAAGCAAATATCTTCGTCGCGCATGTTCCGCTGGACCTCGGTACTGGCCGCCATTGCTGTTGTTGGCCTGATCCTCATCGGTCTTGTGCTGCTGCCTTCGATCACCAGGAACAGAGCCGACTCGCATCGCGACATGCTGACGACGGCCCTGACCGACCTGAGAGCAGAGCTTCCAGATACCCAGAACTCGCTCAAGATCGCCACCGAGCCGCTCGCAGATCCGACCGCCTTGCGTGGTCTCTCAACCCAGCTCACCGCGCTCACTGCCCGAGCATCAACCGTGGCCGCGGTCAGCCAGGAAGACCTCCCGTCGTCACCACCATTCACATCTTCGGAGCCGATCGATGATCTGGAACCCATCCGGCAACGGATCGAGCCCATCGGCACAACCGCTCAAACCATCCAGCGCAGAATCGCAAACCTGGTCGAATACCGAACGTTGATGAGCGGCTTCCTCACCGTGCCGGACCTACCAAGCATGGCCGACTCGGCGACTCAGACAGAATTACGGGTCGTCCTGGCTTCGGCACAGGCAGAGTCAGCATCGATACTTGCGGAGCTACCTGGCGACGTATCTCTGGATCCCCATCAGGATTTGGCCCGTACCATCAACGAGCGCTTTGCCAATTGGCAAGTCGAATACCTCGACGCTCTCCGGACCGAAGATGCCACGGTGGCGGCGAACTTGGTCGCCGAACTCAGTACTGCCCTTACCGACCTCGACAGCGAGTTGGTCACACCACTTGCCCAGATCCGGCGCCAAACCGATACTGATCTCATTGACCTGGCGCGGTCAATCGATGGTGTGTCCGCTCTAGCAAACGGTGATGGCGCCACTCCATAGCAACAGTTTGCGCTACTGCGGATCCTTGATTGCATCCATCTCGCGGGCGAAATCGCTCGCCCCGGTGAACTCCTTGTACACCGAGGCAAAACGTAGATAGGCCACCTCGTCGGTAGCCCGCAGCCCAGCCAGAACGGCATCTCCGATCGTGCCTGCCGACACTACGGACGTCTCTGGACCAAACAATCCTTCGGTTTCTGACACAAGATCTTCAACAGTCCCCGCTGGCACTGGACGATCGGCCAATGCTTGTTCGATGCCGGCGCGCACCTTGTCGGCTGAGAACGGCTCGAGACGGCCGTCACGTTTGCGAACCAGAGGTTGATAGGTGGCCCGCTCAAACGTTGTAAACCGGTGCCCGCACTCAATACACTCACGGCGCCGTCGGATCGACCGGCCGTCCTCAGCGGAACGGCTGTCGATCACCTTGGTATCAACGGATCGGCACATCTGACAACGCATTGCCGACCGACAGTACCAGCCAAAGCCGTCACCGAATATCTGGGGGTATCGCCGTTGCTATCGAACGAGCGCAACGCTCTATCCGAGAGATCTGCCGACGAAGTAGCGGATCTGATCGAAGATGTCGCTGACGTTGATCAACCGGGCCTGGTGACCGGGACCTCGCCGCCCCGATTCAGCCGATAGGGACCATCAGCGTATCGCCGGGCGCGATGAGGCTGGACTCAAGCCCGTTGAGATGCCGGATCTCAGAGATCACACCCCGGGTGTCATCGTCGGGAGCTACCTCTTCGGCGATCGTCCACAACGTGTCACCCGAACGAACCCGATAGTCCACGGTCTCCGGCTCCGGCCCCGCAGCCATAACCGAGGAAGCCAGAAGAAGGACCAACGCCACCACGAACGTGGAGATGATGACCAGTGCCCGAGATGGAGCGGTCAAATATCGTGGCATTTGTTGTGCCTCCTTCTGATTTGCTTCCTCGACTACGACCCCTTCCGGTGCCGTAGACCGTTGGCCCGACTTTCCGGGCCTACAAACAGAACGTATCGTCTAGGTGTGACACGTTTTGCTGCTGCGTCCCGCCGAAACCCTGCGTGGTGTCCCGTGGCCCTTTGACAGCGAACGTCTGTTCGTATATTGACACGATAAGCGAACGGGTGTTCGACTGTCAAGTCGAACGTATGTTTGGCTTCTCGCGAAATCCGAACTAACCTCCGCTCAACGCGAGAAAGGCAACGGACATGGAGCGCAAGCAACTTTCGGCCCGGCAGAGAGAGATTCTGGACCTCATCCTCGAAACCGTCGCTGATCGGGGCTATCCCCCATCGGTGCGCGAGATCGGCGAATCGGTTGGCCTCAGCTCACCCTCCACAGTGCACAGCCACCTATCGGCGCTGGTCAATGAAGGCTATCTGCGCCGTGATCCCAGCAAGCCTCGCGCCATCGAGGTAATCGATCCAGGTGAGGACGCTCGTTCGCTGCACCGTGCTCCGGTGCGAGATGTACCAAAGGTCGGCCGAATCGCTGCCGGGTCGCCAATCCTTGCCGAAGAAGACATCGACGAGATCTACCCGCTGCCAGTCGAGCTGGTTGGCAACGACCCAGTATTCATGCTCGAGATCAAAGGCGACTCGATGATTGATGTCGGCATCTTTGACGGCGACTATGTCGTGATCCGGCGCCAAAGTACCGCAACCGATGGCACCATTGTCGCTGCCCTGATCGATGGCGAAGAGGCAACCGTTAAACGGCTGCAACGCCTCGATGGCAGAGTCATCCTCAAGGCCGAGAACCCCGCATATCCCCCAATGGTCTTCAGCGAGGGTGTCGAGATACTCGGTGTTGTTGTCGCCTTAATGAGACGAATCAGCTAGAGCGACCCGCTGAACACGGTTTCTGCTGGGCCCTCAATCCAGGCACCTTCGTCATCAAGGTCAACGCGCAATACGCCACCCAGCAGGTGCATAGTGACGTTTGCGCCAACCAACCCCTGCTGGTGCGCCAGATATGCCGTGGCTGCGGCACCGGTGCCGCAGGCCAGCGTCTCGCCGACACCACGCTCCCAGACTCGGAGGTCGATTTCGTCCGGCCCAGATACCCTGGCGAATTCCACATTGGTGCCGTTGGGGAAAGCATCATCGGTTTCGACACGAGGGCCGAACGTGTCTACCGCCGCGGTCACCGTGTCAGGAATCCAGTGAATCGCATGTGGGTTACCCATATCCACCGTGTGCAGCTCGATCCCATCTAGCGACAGCCCATCCCCCAATGTCGGGGTACCCAGCAACACTCGCACGGAACCGTCAGCGTTCAGGTGGACCGGCCGCGGGCCCACGGATGTGTCAACGACAAAAGAGTCCCCATCCACCAGACCGCGATCGGCGGCAAAGCGAGCAACACATCGCAGACCGTTGCCACACATCTCGGCGAGACCACCATCGGCATTCCAATACCTCATCCGCACCCGCCGACTGTCAATCGGGGTTACCTCGAGAACACCGTCAGCGCCGATACCCCGACGACGGTCACACCACGACGCGATCTGTTCCGGCGTTGCGTCGGATGGGCCGGAGATCACGACGAAGTCGTTCCCTAAGCCATGCATCTTCACGAAGTCCATGCGGTCGTCCTATCCAGGTGGTCGATCACGGCAGCAAGCCGGAGCGCCGGATCCGGGTCCCAGGCTACCCATTGGATACGCGGATCTCGCCGAAAGAACGTCCGTTGCCGCTTCGCCAGTGCCCGAGTGCCGCGGAGCGCGGCATCACGACCAATGGCTAGAGGTTGGCGCTCCGCTACCACCGCCGCCAATTCCTTGTAGCCGACCGCTTGCGCAGCCAGCCGACCCAAACGGGGCTGCAGGCTCCTTACCTCGTCAAGGAGACCCAATTCCAACATGGCGTCGAACCGTCGTTCAACACGACCCGCCAGATCTGGACCAGGGTCGAGCCCAATGGCCACAAACTCAAGATCGGACCGGTACTCCCGCACGGCACCGGCTGCAGGCGTAGCGGCCCGCTGCGATGGGGAAAGCCCAGTCAGCGCCTCAATCTCCAGCGCTCGCGCCACCCGACGCGGGTTGGCCAGGTCGACGTGTTGTTTTGCGGCCGGGTCCACAGTGAGCAAGCGGACCCTTGCTTCCGCCGTACTCAGGGAGTCGATCTCAGCGCGGATCGTGGGGTCGTTGGGCGGAAATTCGAGCGGATCAACCAACGATCGAAAATGCAGGCCCGAACCACCACAAATGACAGGGGTGACCGCTCGCTGGTGCAACTTGGCGAGAACCCGACGACCCTCTCGTTGGAACTCAGCGACGGACATATCCTGCTCTGGCTCAACCAGGTCAAGCAGGTGGTGGGTGGTGTGCCGCTGCATCTCTGGTGTCGCCTTCGCCGTACCGATATCGAGACCGCGGTACACCTGCATTGAGTCGACAGAAACGATCTCGCCACCGCAACGTTTGGCGATCTCGATCGCAATGTCCGACTTCCCCGAGGCGGTGGGGCCGAGCACTGCGATCGCAGTCAGGAGACAACCTGCCCAAGAAGGTGATGAGAAGCCGCTTTGGTGATCTCCATCATCAGGTAGGTACCGGGTTCGTACTCGCCGGGACTATGAACCAGCTTGTTGCCTCTGGTGCGGGCCGCCGTCACCCCTGGATCCTTCTTCGAGGGTCCCTCCACCAGCACTTCTTCGACGCGGCCAACCATCGCCTCGTTTGAAGCAAGCGAAATATTGTTTTGCATCGCGACGAGGCGCTCAAAGCGTTCCTGCACGACAGCCTTGTCCAACTGGTCGGGCAGCGTCGCCGCCACCGTTCCCGGCCGTGCCGAATACTGAAATGTGAAGGCCTGGTCGAACCGTGCTCGTTCCACTACATCGAGAGTGGCCTGGAAATCCTTCTCGGTTTCACCGGGGAACCCCACGATGATGTCCGTAGACGAAGACAAGTTCGGGATGATCCGGCGCGCCATCTCAAGACGGGCCAGGAATCGTTCGGCGTTGTAGCCGCGATGCATCGCAGCCAAGATGCGATCGCTCCCCGACTGGAGGGGCAAATGCAGCTGTTCGCACACCGCGTCGGTCTCCGCCATAGCTTCCGCCACATCCTCTTTGAAGTCCTTGGGATGGGGGCTGGTGTAGCGGATCCTCCGTATCCCCTCGACGGCACCAACCTGACGAAGAAGGTCGGCGAAGACCGGACTGCGACCGTTGAGTTCGAGATCTCGCCCATACGAGTTCACGTTCTGGCCAAGCAACGTGACTTCGGAAACACCTTCGCCGGCGAGCGACTTCACCTCGCCGATGATGTCGCCAAAGCGTCGACTGATCTCTTTGCCCCGCACCGCGGGAACGATGCAGAACGTACACGAGTTGTCACAGCCAATCGCGATGGTGACCCATGCAGAATGCGGCGTTTGGCGGCGGGCCGGGAGATACGAGGGAAACTCATCGAAGGAAGTGGTTTCCTCCCAGATCTCTGTGATCGGCCCCCATTCGTCGGCGTGATCCATCAACTCGACGACCCTGTGGACATTGTGCGTGCCAAAGACGACATCAACCCAGGAGGCCTTCTCGATGACGAGATCACCGTCCTTCTGGGCAGTGCAGCCGCCCACCAGGATCTTCAGATCGGGCCGCTCCATCTTGATGGCTCGTAGCGACCCCAGATAGCCGTACAGCTTGTTGTCGGCGTTCTCGCGGATCGTGCACGTATTGAGCACTATTACGTCGGCTTGCTCGATGCTGGCGCTTGGCACCATTCCATCAGCGGCGAGCAGACCACCGATTCGCTCGGAGTCATGCTCGTTCATCTGGCACCCGAAAGTGCGGATGGAATAGGTCAAGCCCGTGCGCGCCGCTTTACGCGGCGAACGCACACTTGGCATACCTAGGACCGTCGTCTCAGCCATGTCTCCCTAACGTGCGAAATCTGTCGCCCGGAATTCCCGGATTACAGTCACCTCGATCTGACCCGGATAGTTCAGGTCCTCTTCGAGGCGGCGGGCGATTCGACGCGCCAAGTCCCCGGCGGCCAAATCGTCGACAACACTAGGCGACACGGCAACCCGCACCTCACGCCCGGCCTGCATGGCAAACACTCGGTCCACACCCTCAAACGACATCGCAATCTCTTCGAGCCTCTCGAGCCGTTTCACATACGATTCCAAAGCCTCGCGGCGAGCGCCCGGACGTGCTGCCGACACTGCGTCTGCGGCCTGGACGATTACCGCAGTCAGCGTCCGCGGCTCTACCTCGTTGTGATGGGACTCAATCGCATGAACAATCGATGCTTCCTCACCAAAGCGGCGAGCGATCTCTGCGCCGATCATGGCATGGGAGCCTCCAACCTCGTGAGACACCGCCTTGCCGATGTCGTGCAAGAAGGCGGCACGACGTGCTTCTATCGGATCAATACCCAACTCGGAAGCGAGCATCCCAGCAATGTTGGCAGCTTCGACAAGATGATTCAGTACATTCTGGCCGTACGAAGTGCGGTACTTGAGTCGGCCCAACAGAGTCACCAACTCCGGATGAAGACGAGTCACCCCGACCTCGAGCATGGCCCACTCCCCCGCATCCCGAACCGATTGCTCGACTTCTGCCCGAGCTTTCTCATACGCCTCTTCGATGGATGTCGGGTGGATTCGGCCGTCCTCGACAAGACGCTGCAAAGCGCGACGTGCGGTTTCTCTCCGCACCGGGTCGAACGTTGAAATGGACACCGCCTCCGGCGTGTCGTCCACAATCAGGTTGACGCCTGTCACCGACTCGAAGGTACGGATGTTGCGGCCATCGCGCCCAATGATCCGGCCTTTCATGTCGTCCGACGGCAAAGGAACTACGGAAACAGTCGACTCGGAAACTACTTCGGCGGCAAGGCGCTGTACGGCAGTGGCGAGAATCCGACGCGCCCGCCGCTCTGCCTCTTCTCTGGCCTTTGTTTCCAGGTCTCGGACCAGGACCATTGCCTCGCGGCGGGCCTCGTCCTCGACCTTCATTAGGAGCTCTTCCTTGGCGGCCCGCGAATCGAATCCTGCGATGCGCTCAAGATGACCTCTGGCCTCCTCGCGGAGGGCCTCGGTCTCGCCACGAGCCTCCCCCAGCCCGCGTTCCTTATCGATCAGCAGTTCTTCACGATGGGCCAGGTTGGCAGCACGCTGCTCCAAGGTTGCCTCGCGCTGGGCCAGCCGCTCTTCGAGAGCTTCTGCCTCGACTATGCGATGCGCAAGCGCCGCTTCTTCTCTCTCGCGATAGCTCTCTGCGAGTGCTCGAGATTCCTCTTCGGCACGAGAAAGAATGCGCTGCGCATCCAGTCGCGCCTGACGGAGGGCGTCTACCGCCGATGCGTCGGTTCGCGATGTATTGCGGCGCTGTAGTTCTCGTCCTCCCAGGAAAGCGAGCAACACTGCGGGTAGTCCGATCGCAAGTGCGACAAGCCACGGTTCCATGTTGTCCCCGTTTCCCGGCCCCTGTTGAAATCAACGATGCCGAGCCAAACTGGCTCGGCACACGTATGCCAAGAAGCAGATCGACGACAGTGACAGCTAATCAGCTGGCTGCCCGCTGCACCTCCGTGCGATCTGCCTCATCAATGTCTCTTTCATCAGGTTCCGTGTTTTAAGTGGTTTTACGTGTGTCTAGTACTGATCGTACAGCACCCAACCTGCAAGCGGAACCGCGAAAACCAGATTTGTGTGACAAAGGTCTGATTCTGGCCGCAGAATCAACAAAACCCGGCGGACTGGTGTATCCGCCCGGTTTTGTCAAAGCCCACCGTCACTTCTTCTTGGCGTCGCTTTTGTCCAAGATTTCGCCGGTTTCTTCATCGACGACGATCGCTTCGTCCGAATCGGCATCCTCATCCTCAGTCAGACCCACTGCCTTGTAGACACGATCCTGCAGCTGTACTGCGATCTCTGGGTTCTCCCGCAAAAACATCTTGGCCTTTTCCCGACCTTGGCCGAGTTGGTCACCCTCGTAGGTGAACCAAGCACCAGCCTTACGGACTATCCCGTGTTCAACGGCAACGTCGATCAGGCTTCCCTCACGAGAAATGCCCTCGCCAAACATGATGTCGAATTCGGCAAGACGGAACGGAGGAGCAACCTTGTTCTTCGCGATCTTGGCCCGCACCCGGTTGCCGACGTTGTCGGTACCTTGCTTGATGGCTTCGATACGCCGTACATCGATACGAACGCTTGCGTAGAATTTGAGGGCACGACCGCCCGGCGTGGTCTCGGGTGAACCAAACATCACACCGATCTTCTCACGCAACTGATTGATGAAGACCACGGTGGTATCGGAACGGTTGATGGTTCCAGCCAGTTTGCGGAGCGCCTGTGACATGAGACGGGCCTGCAAACCAACATGGGTATCACCCATATCGCCTTCAAGCTCCGCACGTGGCACCAGAGCGGCAACCGAGTCAATCACGACCACATCTAGAGCACCGGAACGCACCAACATGTCGGTGATCTCCAACGCCTGCTCACCGGTGTCCGGCTGTGAGATCAGCAGTTCATCGACATCGACACCAAGTGCCTTTGCATAGACCGGGTCCAGCGCATGCTCGGCATCAATAAACGCAGCGACACCGCCATTGCGTTGCGCCTCAGCGACAATGTGGAGCGCCAGCGTGGTCTTACCGCTGCTCTCTGGCCCATAGATCTCAACGATGCGGCCGCGGGGAACACCACCTATGCCAAGTGCCAGGTCGAGAGACAGCGCCCCGGTCGGGATCGCGGAGACATTCTTCACCGCACTATCGCTGAGCTTCATGATGGCACCCTTGCCAAATTGCCGCTCAATCTGCGACATTGCCATTTCGAGGTTCTTGTCAGACTCCACTGGAGCTCCCTTCGGTTGGATTTGTTATCGCCAACCTATTAACTGCCTGTGACATAATTACAGCGGTGTAATCGTACCGCCGCCGAGAGCCAAACAATAGGCGAACACGTGTTCGATGTCGAGGACCTTTCCTGTTGCGGTGTTTCGTGGGGTCTGGCGTCCTACAGCGCCGTATTCGGCGCTAGTGGACGCCAGACCCCACCTCGCGGAGGTTTAGCCTGACGACTGACCCGCCCTTGTGGCGGGAACCTAAGGGAGGACACAGGCGTGTACTGGTCATGGAGACAACCATGAAAGACAATCCTGATACGGCAGTCCGCCCGGTCCGTCGTCATTTCGATGAGTTCTATCGGAATTCGCGCGACGGTGTGGCGAGGGCTCTCGTCTTGACGCTCGGCAACCAAGAGCTTGGTGTAGAGGCGACCGACGAAGGCATGACCCGCGCCTATCAACGCTGGGACCAGATCTCCAACTATGACAACCCAGAAGGTTGGGTCTATCGCGTGGGTCTCAACTGGGCTCGATCCATCTGGCGAAAACGTCGGCGTGAAGTCCAAGACGTCTATGAGCCCGCCCCGGTCATCGACAAACTCCTGGATGTTGACGTCGACCGCGCCCTCGCCAATATCGACGTGCGCTTCCGTTCAGTTGTGGTGCTCCGGCTCTACCTCGACTGGTCGATCGACACGACCGCAGAGGCCCTTGGAGTGCAGCCAGGAACCGTCAAGAGCCGGATGAGCCGAGCGATGGAACGGCTCGAAAAGGAACTTGGAGGCGACCCCCGATGAACAACGAACAACGCATTCGTCAGTATCTGCAGCAGAAAGCAGAGTCGGTCCAGATCGCGCCTGCAGCTTCGCCCGCTACCTCGCACCGCCCCCAACCAGGCCGCGGACGTGTTGCAGCTCTTGCGGCCGCTGCCGCGTTAGTCCTGATCGGGGCGCCGCTGGTGATCTTGTCCCAGACAGCCGAGGACGCCGCGCCAACCGTCAGCACGGTGGTCGAATCGACCACGACAACTGCTGATTCGACGCCACCTACCACCTCGGCTCCGGTCGTGCCTGTCGACGGTTTCGTGCTCGACCCACGCTCCCCCGATGAAGTCTTTGCGCTGGTCGAGCTTGACGCGGGCGGCGTCGGTGTCGGCTACAGCTCGTCGCACTTGAGTTCGATACTTCTGCCCGCCGGACCGCTCAATGCCGAAGCGGTTGCTGCAGTCCCCGATGGGCGGGGCGGGTTTGTATACACCACAACCGACCAGGTGTTCTGGCTTGAAGACTGGTCGGCATCCGCAAGGCTGATCGAAGACCCTGGTGTTCCCGTATCGCTGGTCGGTCTGCGCTACGTTGCGGGCAACCCCACCGTCTTTGTCCTGATCGGTGTCAAGCTCATCGGTTACGACCAAGGCAACAACGAGCTTGGCTACGCCTTCGACGAGTTCTCCGCAACCCCGATCGACCTCGACGTAGATGGCGAGCTTGCGGTCGGTCTTGTATCAACAGACGAAGGATTTTCGGTAGAGCTGGTTTCGATGCTGACTGGGGTGCAGACTCAGTTGATCGCTCCGGTGCCCGCAGGACAGGCTGGAGCACCGCTTGCTGTCGCCATCTCCGACCAGAGGATCGCGATCCGCCGCCACGGGCTGCCAGTGCAGCTTCTGGCACCGGATGGGTCCGAGATCGGCACGGTCGACCTCGGCATCGAGGACATGGTGATCCACGAAATGGACCTAGCCGGCGATAGCCTGCTCGTCGCGTTCGGCGAGGCGGCGACCATCACCGACATCGTGACCGGTGCAAGAACCGTCGCCGACACACCACGAGGATGGGTCATCGGAGCGTCATGGACAAGGCCTGTCTCGTCGGCACCGCCGACTGTCTCCGCAACCACTCGATTCAGGGTCGACACCGACATGGTGCTTGCGGACACCGCTGACCCATATCTCAACGTTCGCGAGTCGGCAGGAGCCGACAACCGCCTGATCGCAAAGCTGCCCCCGACCTACACGGGCATCGACACAACCGGACAGCAAGTAACCACCGCCGATGACGCAGTGTGGGTCGAGATAACCATGCTCGACCCAATCGCAGTCGATCTTGGAGAACCGCTCCATGGGGGCGTCCCTTATGGATGGGTCAACTCGGCCTATCTCGAGCCGCTGTACGAGGGTCTGCCGGTGACGACAGAAGAAGTTGCGGCCTGCAGTCGGGTGACACCCAATGCGGCCGCAGCTGACGGTTCTCGCCCGCCGAGCCACCTGTATGCATTGGACAGCGCCTATCTGTCCCCGAATTGTCTCCGGATCGTGTTGACGTTTGGTACCGGACCTCTGGCCTACTCACGCTACGACGTCGCTGCCGAGGTAGGACCAGCCAGTTCGGTCCCACAAGTCATGGATCGGATCGCCGGCAGTCAGGGTGCGACCTTCGACCTCGGTGGAATCGCCAGCGCTTGGCACGGAGCAACCGAGACCGACGATGGGGTCTACGTTGTCCACGACGGTGCCGAGGTCGACTTGCTGGTCAACGTCGCAATTGGGGACCTTGTTGTCCACGAGCTGCCAGCCCGTGGAATAGTCGTGATCGACATTGTCACCGAACCGCAGCCAGAGGTCCTCCCGGCAGCCGGTTCGACGGTACTGACCCAACCGATCTGGCCGTCTAACGGCACACTGACCTTGTCTGGCATCGCCCGCCCGTTCGAGGCAACCCTTGGGGTCGAGGTCCGAGACGAGGCGGGCAACCGAGTGGATGCAATGTACTCCGGCAGCCTCGTATTCGGGACAAAGCGGGCCACTGAGTATGCGGTGATGACACCCGGTTGGAGCGAGGCCTGGGCACCGTTCACGGTAAGGATCAGCGGACTTCCCCCTGGCGACTACACCGTGGTGCTCGATGGCGACGGTGGTGCCGATAGTCCGGTGACGCTCGATATCCCCTTCACAATGGAGCCGTATGCGGCGAACCCCACCCCGGCTGAGCTCGCGTCGACGGATGAGCTGGCGATCGTCCAGGCACTGGTCGGCTACGCCAAGGGCGAGAGAAACCGTGTTGACGTTCCGTTTGCGGATGAGGTTGTGCTCGGACTCAATGTTGTCGAGCAACGCAACCTCGCCCGCCAAGACCTGAGTAACCGCTCCAATTGGAATTCCGATATCCAGGACTTCGACGGAGCCGGCGGACCGTTCAATGTGCTCGATGTGCTGGCACGTTCCGACTTCGTCGAGATCACCACAGGGGAGATCAACCACTGCGCCGGGCCGCCACTGGAGTGGCCGGCCGTCCTCGATGGCCTGCGCCAGGTGAACATCCAGCCGATCGGTGGCGACTCGTGCCTGCAATGGTTCGGTGTCAGCATCTTCCTCGATGCCACCGACGAGATCGCTGCTGTCGTTCTCGACCTTTTCGGCCCCTAGGGGTGCGCCCAGATGAGTCTGGCGTCGCTCAGCGCCGTATTCGGCGCTGGTGGACGCCAGACTCCATTCTTAGAGCAGAGAGACGCGTTCGATAACCTCATATCGGGTGGGGCCGTTGCCGAGGACCGAGCGGTACAGGGTGACCTCTTCAACGTCGACAGCGATCTTGGCGGGAGGGAAACCCTCGAGCAACCGCCCGATGTCGTACGGCGGTCGGATCCGGCTCAGCGTCAGGTGGGGATGAAACGGGCGCCCCTCCGGTTCAAGCCCCGCAGCCTGGGCTGCGGTCTCGCACTCACCAGCGATACCCGACAGCGACTCGAGGTCGCCGTCGACACCCAGCCACAACACCGAGGCCTTCGATTCCTTGGGGAATCCCCCGAGGCTCCCGAACCGGATCCGGAACGGCTCAATCATCAAATGCTGATCGAGGTGCGCCAAGATGGCATCTTGCTGCACCGCACTCGTCGCCCCCAAGAACCGCAGCGTGATGTGCCAGTTCTCGGGTCGCACCGGCCGCCCCGGTAGGTAGTCGCCTTCAAGCGAATCCTCCAGATGGGTGGCGATTGCATGTCGCTTGTCGTCATCAAGCGCCACCGCCAAGAACATGCGCTCCGGCATCAGACCCAGCGTCCCCGCTTTGGATTCCCCTGCCACCACTCCCCCGACATCGCCAGGCGAGCCAGGTGGAGCGCTCCGGTAGTCGTGTAGGTACGGATGCGTTCCCGATCGCCTGGCAACGTAACCGTTCGCGCCATGGTCTTGTCAGGCGTGTGCACGCCAATCACCATCGTTCCGACGGGTCTCTCCTGTGGGTCCGGTCCCGCCGACCCGGTGACGCTGATGGCGACATCTGCCTCGAGCGCAGCCGCCACGCCATCGGCCATGGCAATCGCCACTGGTTCGCTGACCACTCCGTGCTGTTCTATGAGCGCAGCATCGACACCCAGGTTCATCCGCTTGATGTCCTCGTGATAGGCGACGATTGCACCCCGGAACACCTTTGACGCCCCCGGGATTGCGGTGAGGCGAGAGGCAACCAGTCCCCCGGTCGCCGACTCTGCCGTCACTATCGACCATCCGTTTTGCCTGGCAAGACCAAGGACGATCTTCTCGATCGTCTCGTCGTTTACACCAAAGATGAGCTTGCCAAGCCGCTCCTTCACTGCAGCTTCGAGCGGAGCGACCATGGCCTCGGCTTCTTGCAGGGTTGCCGCCTTGGCGGTCAACCGAATCTTGATCTCCGCGGCCGAGGCCAGGAACGCCATCGACGGGTTGCCGTCGTCGTATATGTCGGCCAGTACCTCGCCTATCTTCGACTCCGACTCGCCGTAGGTACGCAGAACTCGGTTGAGCACGACCCGTTCATCAGATCGATCCCTCAGGTCAGGGATGACATACATGTCGAGCAACACCTCGAGTTCAGCCGGCACCCCTGGCACCGCAAAGACGATGCTGTCGCCAAGGTCCAGTCGCAACGCAGGCGCCGTCCCTTTCGGATTGTCGAGCAGATCCGCACCTTCTGGGTACTCGGCTTGCTTGAGGTTGGACTCTGGCATCTCGCGGCCACGGCCCTCCCACCAGCGGCGGAGCCGGTCCGCATATTCGTCACTGAATAACAGGGGCCGTTGCGTCGCCTCGGCAATCGCCTCCCTGGTGATGTCGTCCTGGGTCGGGCCCAGACCGCCCGTGATGATCAGCGCATCGGCGCGGTTGATTGCCAGCTGGATCGCCTCGACCATGCGCCCGTGGTCATCGCCGACAACCGACGAGTGTTGGTGCTCCAACCCAGCGTCGACCAGACGAGCCCCAATGGCGGCGGCATTTGTATTGACGGTCTGCCCATAGAGAAGCTCGGTACCGACCGCAATCACTTCGACTATCACACAACCACCGTCGCCTCGAGATCGGTCCCATAGGAGCCCCTGATCTCCGCCTGCACCCACTCGCCTGGCTTACCCCGATCAAGAAGGATGAGACCATCAATCTCTGGAGCTTGGCGATAGCTTCTGCCCACCGCTTGTCCGTCCTCAACCTGGTCGATCAGGACCTCAGCGACCTTCCCAATCTGGGCGGCGTTTCTCGCATGAGTGATGTCGTCCTGCAATCCCTGTAGGTAGCGCAGCCGTTCCATGGCCACGTCGACGGGAACCTGGTTGTCGAAGTCCGCAGATGGGGTTCCCACCTCCGGGGAGTAGGGGAACAGACCAACCCAGTCGATTTCGGCCTCTTCCATGAACGATGCAAGGTGGTCGACATCGTCGTCGGTTTCGCCGGGGAACCCGACGATAAAGCTCGATCTCATCGCCGCCGCCGGCGAATGGCCCCGGATCTGGGCAATCAAGTCGAGATGACTGTCGCTGCCCCCGGGCCGTTTCAT
>RCNE010000249.1_pt1 | contig 28503 bp, 25 predicted proteins | sample 2041361 | NCBI WGS metagenome assembly RCNE01 (sample SAMN09708229, study PRJNA481090) | Marine sediment metagenome, whole genome shotgun sequencing project. | reverse complement strand
TGTTCGCCCGAGGTCTGGCCGCGGTATCTGGTCGTCAACGGCGACGAGTCCGAGCCAGGTACGTACAAAGATCGACTGCTCATGGAGCGCGATCCGCATCAGCTGATCGAGGGCTGCCTCATCGCGTGTTACGCGATCGGGCTCACGCAGTGTTTCCTCTATGTGCGTGGCGAGATGGCCATTGCACAACAACGTATTGCAGACGCACTCAACGACGCGTACGCCGCTGGCCACATCGGGCAGAACATCCACGGAAGTGGTTTCTCGGTTGACATCATCTTGCACTGGGGTGCTGGTGCCTACATCGTGGGCGAAGAGACGGCCCTCATCGAGAGCCTCGAGGGCAATCGTGGTATGCCACGGCTCAAACCCCCATTCTTTCCAGCCGCTGTTGGCCTCTATGGTCAACCGACCATCGTGAATAATGTCGAGACGTTGTCGAACCTCCCATGGCTTATGGAGCACGGGGCCGACGCGTACAAAGAACTCGGAAGCGAAACCTCGCCGGGGACGCGGATGTTCGCCGTCTCGGGTCACGTCAAACGTCCTGGCGTCTACGAAGTCGAACAAGGTGTCACCACCTATGAAGACCTGATCTACGGGGACGATTTCTGCCAGGGCATGCGCGATGGCCGCACGCTCAAGGCGTTCATCCCGGGCGGAGCTTCCGCGCCGTGGTTGTTCCCCGAGCATGTGTCGCTCCCCCTTGAGGCTCGGCCCGTCGGCGCTGCTGGCACCATGCTCGGTTCGGGTGCGATCGTCATCATGGACGACACCACCGATGCCGTACGGGCGTGCCTGCGGATCGTGCGGTTCTTCGCCCGCGAGTCGTGTGGGAAATGCACACCGTGCCGCGAAGGCACGAGTTGGGAAGAGAAGATCCTTCAACGAATTCTCGATGGGCATGGGCGTCCCGGTGACCTCGAGCTGCTGCTCGACGTTGCCGACAACATCTCGCCCGGGCCCTATCCCGTTGCTGCCGATGAGTCCCAGGGTCTCGAGGCTGTTCCTTTCCCACCACGGCAGACCACGATCTGTCCACTCGGACCATCGTCGGTGGCGCCCATCACCTCGGCACTTCGCCGGTTCCGCTCCGAGTTCGAAGCCAAAATCGTCGCTGCGCAGGAAGTGAACGCATGACAGCCACCGAACCAAAGACAAGCGAAGTCACGGTTGCAATCAACGTCGACGGCGTCGAGATCCTCGCAAACAAGGGCGAGCTGCTCATCGATGCCGCGGAACGCCACGGTGTCTACATCCCGCGTTTTTGTTACCACCCGCGGATGAAGCCTGTTGGCATGTGCCGCATGTGCCTCGTCGAGGTAGACACAGGCCGCGGTCCGGGCCTCCAGCCTTCGTGCATGCTGCCGGTCTCCGATGGTATGACGGTGCTCACCGAGAGCGATGTCACGAAGAAGGCTCAAGACGGTGTGCTTGAGTTCTTACTCATCAACCATCCGCTTGACTGCCCGGTTTGCGACAAAGGCGGCGAATGCCCGCTGCAGGACCAGACCATGGCGTTTGGCCCGGGCGAAAGCCGCTTTGTCGAAGAAAAGCGACACTTCGAGAAGCCGATCGCGATCAGCGACACGGTCTATCTCGATCGGGAGCGTTGCATTCTTTGCGACCGGTGCACTCGTTTTGCGAAGGAAGTCGCCGGTGATCCGCTGATCCACTTCCAGGCACGTGGTAACCAGACAGAAGTCAACACGTTCCCGGACGAACCCTTCTCGTCGTACTTCTCCGGCAACACCGTGCAGATCTGCCCTGTTGGGGCGCTCACGGCCAAGCCCTATCGTTTCAAGGCCCGTCCATGGGACCTCACCGAGTCTCCATCCACGGCCACGACCGACGCAGTCGGTGCTCGCATCACTGTGCAGAGCTCCCGCAACCAGGTGCTTCGTTACCTTGGTGTCGACAACGATTCCGTGAACTGGGGTTGGCTCAGCGACAAGGAACGGTTCAACTTCGAAGCGTGGAATTCTGACGCTCGTCTCACCGGTCCACTTCTTCGCGGCGACGAGCTCGGCAACCCAAGCGACGACGGCGATCAGCTCGTATCGGCCTCCTGGCCCCGTGCTCTGCAACATGCAGCGAGTGCCCTCGATGGCGTTGACCCCGAACGTATTGCGGTGTTCGGCGGCGCTCGTCTGTCGAACGAATCCCAATATGCCTGGGCCAAACTCGTCAAGTCGATCTTGAAGACCGACAACGTCGATGCGCAGCTCGGCGATGGGCTTGATGCCCACATCGTGCTCGGACTGCCGCGAGCAACCATTGCGGACGCCTGCACCCCAGGCGGGACCGTGCTCGTTGTCGGTGTCGACCCAAAGGAAACACACGGCTCGTTGTTCTTGCGCCTCCGTCATGCCGCCGAGAATGACAAGGCCACCATTGTTCAGCTCACCCCTCGTTCGAGTGGCTTGAGCAAATACGCAGCCCATGATCTTCATCCAGCACCGGGCCAGCTCGTCTCGGTCGTTGAGGCACTCCTCGCCGGTTCATCGCTCGACGTTGGTGGAATCGATGGGCGTTCGCTCGCCTTGGCTGCCGAAGCTCTTCGTGGCGATCAACTGACAATCGTCTATGGCTCGGGTTCGCTCGCCGAGGACTCGTCGGTGATCGAAAAGGCTCTGGTCACGCTGGCCGATGCACTTCCCAATGCAAACTTCCTGCCTGCGCTTCACCGCGGCAACGTGATGGGCGCCCTCGATATGGGCCTTTCACCTGGCCTGCTTCCCGGTCGCACCCCTCTCGGGGCCGCACCTGATTCGTGGTCGGCGGTGCCGGCAAGTCGCGGTCTCGACACAGAACAGATGCTTCGACGTGCTGCCGAGGGCGGTATCGACGTGGCCATCTTGCTCGGATGTGACCCGCTCACTGATTTCCCGGACGCGCACCTCGCCGAGCAGGCGTTCAACAAGGTCGAACATCTCATCTCTGTTGACTGCCTGCTCAATTTCACGTCAACGGGAGCCGACATCGTCTTTCCTGCCGCAGCAAGTGCGACCGAGGCCGACGGTTCGTTCACCAACGTCGAAGGTCGGATCAGTCCAATTGCACGCCAGGTGACACCGCCTGGGACTGCTCGACCCGATTGGATGATCGCTGCCGAACTCGCCGCCCAGCTGGGCAGCGACCTCGGATTTATTGACCTCGACGAGTTGTGGGCCGACGTCGCAAGTGCGTCGCCGCTTCATGCCGGACTCTCGCCTGCAGACATCTCGGCGTTCGGCGTCGACTCGCCAATCCTGGCAGGGTCATCGATTGAGCTTCCAAGCCCGGCACTGGTCTCCATCGATGGTGACGAGCCCGCTGACGGCTTTCAGCTGGTGGTGACCCGCAAAATGTACGACGAGGGCACGATGTTGACCTTCAGCCCATCGCTTGTCTCGCTGGCTGCCGGAGCTCATGCCGCCGTGCATCCTGACGATCTCGAATCCGCTCGAATAGTCGCGGGATCCGAGGTCACGTTGAGTAACGACATTGGTTCGATCACCCTCGAGGCAGTCGCTGATTCCGGCGTCACCAGAGGAACGGTCGCGGTGGAGTTCAATCAGCCGAACGCGTCTGTTGCGCAGTTGCTCGACGCAGGGCGTATCGTCACGTCCGTGCGTATGGAGAGCGCGTCGTGATGTTGGCGCAACAGCAGTATCTCGCAGACTTTGACTGGACGAGCTGGGACCCCGTGTTTCTGGTCGTCAAGGTTGTCATTGTTTTTACGATGTTGCTCGTGTCCGTGATGCTCATGGTCTGGTTCGAGCGAAAGGTCGTGTCCGACCTGCAGAACCGCATCGGACCGAATGTGGCTGGACCATGGGGCATTCTCCAGACGCTCGCCGATGGCATCAAACTGTTCTTCAAAGAAGATCTGACCCCAGACGGCGCAGATCGGTTCGTCTTCAAACTTGCGCCGTATCTCTCGTTGATTCCGGCGTTCCTGATGTTCTCGATCGTGCCAATCGGTGGAGACTTCACCAACGGCAATGATGGTTCGGTCGAGATTGCCGGGCAGACCATGTTCCTGCAGCTCGTCGATCCGCCCATGGGAATCCTTGTGTTCCTCGCAATGTCGGGCCTGGGCATCTATGGCGTCATGCTCGCTGGTTGGGCCTCAGGGTCGAAGTACCCGTTGCTCGGAGCTGTTCGTGCCTCAGCGCAGATGGTTTCATATGAAGCAGCGTTGGGTTTGTCACTCGCTGCGGTCTTCCTCACGAGTGGAGCACTCAGCACCAACGCAATCGTGCAGAGTCAGACCGATGGCCGTTTCTACGTGGGCGGCTGGAACGTCTTCAGCCTCGGTTTCATACCGTTTGTTGTCTTTCTCATCGCTGGCACCGCCGAGCTCAACCGACCCCCGTTCGACCTCGTCGAAGCTGAGCAGGAGCTCGTTGGTGGTTTTCACACCGAGTACAGCTCGCTGCGTTTCTCGCTGTTCTTTCTGGCCGAGTTCATGAACGTGGTGACCATGGCTGCGATCATCGTCACGTTGTTCTTCGGCGGACCACATGGTCCAATCGTCACCGACACGCTCGGTTGGGTGTGGCCGCTTCTCTGGTTCTTCTTGAAGGTCCTGGTCTTCTTGTTCATCTTCGTCTGGTTCAGAGCAACGTTGCCTCGATTGCGTTACGACCAGCTGATGGATCTCGGGTGGAAAGTGCTCATTCCCTTCTCCCTCGGCTGGTTCCTGATCCTTGCCGGCATCCAAGTCGGCCGCAACGAGGGCTGGAACCTCTTTATCGTTGTTGGCGTGGGAATGGCCGGCATGGCGCTCGGCGCAGCGCTGTTACTCGGCGCCATCCGCAATGCGCGTTTGTCTCGATCCGAATCTGAAATCGTGGAGTACGGCTGATGGGTTATCTCGAAGGTTTCGCCGTCACGTTCCACAAACTCTTTGAAGAGCGAGTCACCGGCGAGTACAAAGCGCGTGGCGAGGGCGAGAAGCGCGAGAAACCAGAACGTTTCCACGGCCGTCATGTGCTCAATCGCTACGAAGACGGCATGGAGAAGTGCATCGGCTGCGAGCTCTGCGCTGGCGTGTGCCCAGCCCGTTGCATCTACGTCCGCGGAGCAGACAACACACCGGACAACCCAGTGTCGCCGGGCGAGCGTTACGGCTATGTCTATGAGATCAACTACCTCAGGTGCATTCACTGCGACCTGTGCGTCGAAGCTTGCCCCACTCAGGCGATCACCGAATCGAAGCTGTTCGAATTCTCCTTCACGAACCGCCAAGATGCGATCTACACAAAAGATGAACTGCTGGTCGGCGACGACGGCATGCCACAGAAACTTCCTTGGGAAGACTGGCGTGAAGGCGACGACGCTCTGACTTCTGGATGGATGCGAGCGACTTCGCCCGCTGGCTCAGCGAGCTACACCGACACCATTGCCTGGTCCGGCGAGCTCGGGTATGGCGTTCGTCCGCCTGAAGCTCCCCGCGATGATCTGGTGATCGCAGAGTCCTCGCACAGCGATGGCGACGATGGGCGCGGGACGCACTGATGAGCCTCCAAGTGTTCACCTTTCTGCTCGCCGGACTGTTTGTGGTAACCGGTGCGCTGGGCGTCGTGCTGTCGCGACACCCTGTGCACGCCGCACTGTTCTTGATTCAGACGTTGTTTGGTGTCGCCGTCGAGTTCCTTGTGGTCGAAGCCCACTTCCTCGCGGCCATTCAGGTCATCGTGTACGCCGGTGCCATCGTCATCTTGTTCTTGTTCGTGATCATGTTGCTCGGCGTCGACAAGGCCGAGGACATGCGGGTCGAACCGATCATTGGACAACGGCCGGTCGCGGTTCTCACCGGCGTCGCGCTGCTCGGTCTGTTGCTCGCCGTCATCAACTCCGTCGATTCGCTCACTGGCTTTCGCAGCCAGAAAGGTGCGCTCGACGCCGTCGACCAGCTTGGTGAGCCGTTGCCAAATGTGAACCAGCTCGCGCAGTCAGTGTTCACGGATCATGTCTTTGCCTTTGAGGTCACGGGCCTTTTGCTCACGGTCGCCGTTGTCGGCGCCGTGGTCATGGCGCGTCGGATTCCTGGCGACATGCAACCGCTGCCTTCCACCGCTCTTGATGCCTTGCTGGCCGACCGTTCGGCCGAGGCCGATGGTGATGTCGATGCCGACGATACATCCGAGTCGGTCGGGGAGGGCTGAGATGGACGAGCTGACCCACAACTACTACTTGGTGCTTGGCGCGATCGTGTTCTCGATCGGCGCCGTTGGTCTCTTGGTTCGACGGAACCCGCTCGTCATGTTCATGTGCGTCGAGCTCATGCTGAATGCCGTAAACCTGACCTTTGTCGGTTTGGCCTTTGGGCTCAACGACATTGGAGGTCAGGTGGCAGTGTTCTTCGTGATGGTTGTTGCCGCCGCCGAGGTTGTTGTCGGCCTCGCCATCGTCGTCGCGATCATGCGTCGCCGTGACTCGGCCACCGCCGATGACCTGTCGGCGTTGAGGGGATAGATCAATGATTGACTTTGTCTACCTCGTGCCGCTTCTTCCGCTCCTCGGCTTCAGCGCGCTCCTCATTGCAGGTCGTCGACTCGGCGAACCTGCCGCCGGCTGGCTCGCAACCGCTGCCGTTGGAGGTTCGTTCCTCTCCGCAGTTGTCACGTTCTTTGGTCTTCGAAGCCTCGAGGGCGAAGAGCGGGTCGTTACCAAGACCGTGTTCGAGTGGGTGCCCGTCGGCGACTTCTCGGTCGACATTGCATTCCTGGTCGATCCGCTGTCAGTCGCCATGATTCTGTTCGTTACCGGAATCGGAACACTCATTCATCTCTATTCGATTGGGTACATGCATGGAGATGAGAATTATTCGAAGTTCTTCTTCTACCTGAACCTGTTTGTGTTCTCGATGCTCGTGCTCGTCCTCGGCGACAATCTCCTCCTCACCTTCCTTGGTTGGGAAGGAGTGGGTGCGTGCTCGTATTTCCTCATCAGCTTCTGGTTCACCGAAGAGTCGAATGCAACGGCTGGCAAGAAGGCATTCATCACGAACCGCGTTGGTGACTGGGGTTTCATGGTCGCCACGTTCCTGGCGTTCGCCACCGTGGGGTCAATCGACTATCTGACCCTCAACGACACTGCCTCGCAGATGAGTACAGCGGTCGTCACCGGCATCACGCTTCTGCTTTTCGTGGGAGCGATGGGAAAGTCCGCCCAGTTCCCCCTTTACCTCTGGTTGCCCGATGCCATGGCGGGCCCAACGCCGGTCTCAGCCCTCATCCACGCCGCCACGATGGTCACGTCCGGTGTCTACTTGCTGACCCGTGTGAATGGCCTGCTTTATGAGGTCTCCGAACGAGCGGGTTGGGCCACGAACACCATTGCGTGGATCGGGGTCGGCACTGCCCTGTACGCCGCCACCATCGCCCTTGCGCAGAACGACATCAAGAAGGTGCTCGCGTACTCGACGGTTTCGCAGCTTGGGTACATGATTCTCGCGGTTGGTGTCGGTGCCTACGTGGCAGCGATCTTCCACATGATCACCCATGCATTCTTCAAGGCGCTGTTGTTCTTGGGGTCAGGATCGATCATTCATGGCATGGACGACGACCAGGACATGCGTCGGTACGGAGGGCTTCGTGCGCTCATGCCCGTCACCGCCGGCACGTTCATCATTGGTTGGCTGGCCATTGCTGGCGTTCCACCTTTTGCAGGCTTCTGGTCGAAGGACGAGATCCTCCTGGGCGCATGGGATTCGGGCGGCATCAACGGCAAACTCTTGTGGTTTGTTGGTCTCGTCACCGCACTGTTGACGGCCTTCTATATGAGCCGCCAGGTCTTCATGACATTCTTCGGGCGTTACCGCTACAACGATCCCGATGCGTCCGAGGTTGACGCTGCATGGGCTGGCTACATGGCCGAGGCAGAGGCGGCCGCCGAAACATCGTCATCGACTGCCGCGGACGCAACCAAGGCCGAGTCCGCTGCGGTTCTCGCGCATGAAGAGGCTCGCGAGGCATTCACCACAGCGAAGATCGACGGTGCCAAGGCAACGGGTGACGACGAAGAGTCGGCCAAGAATGCCATCGATGCCGCTGACGCAGCATTGACGAAGGCAACGTCTGGCGAAGCTGATGCAAAGACTGCTCTCGAGGATGCACGCACGACCGCGGCCACTGCATCGAGCGCGCTCGATGATGCGCAGGCCGATCATCGTGGACGTGTGACCCCGGAGCTGGGCGAACCGCACGAGGCTGGTGTCGCTGTCGATTTCTTGCCCGAAACCGTTGCGGCGCGTACCGAACATCACCCTCACGAGTCGCCGTGGCAGATGACTGCACCACTCGTGGTCCTTGCTGGCCTGAGCATCCTCGGCGGACTATTGAACCTTCCGTTCGCCAAGAGTGTGCATTTCCTCGAACGCTGGCTCGAGCCATCCTTGGCTCACGAACACGTGGTGAACGCAAGTGGTGCGACGAAGTGGATTTTGGCGTTCATCGCCATTGCCGCTAGCGCCGTGGGCATCTTCATTGCGGTCAAGACCTATCTTCAGCACGAGCGAGATCCGAGAACCTTCGAGAAGCCGATTCTGGCCGATGCGTGGGGTTACGACCGGGCTGTTAGCGCCTTCATGGGCGGTCCGGGCGTAAAGCTCTTTGACGCAGTTGCCTGGTTCGACGCCACGATCGTCGACGGTCTGGTGAATGGTGTCGCAACGACGGTGCGTGGCAGCGGGGGACTCGTACGTCGCCTGCAGACGGGCTTCGTTCGTTCCTATGCGCTTGGTATCTCCCTGGGGTCCGTGGCGCTCCTCGTCTGGTTCTTCGTGAGGATCGCAGCATGATCGACTCTGTTCTCCTTGCAACTGAGAGCGCCACCGACGTGGCCTTTCCGGTGCTCACGTCCTTGGTCGTGATACCAGCGATCGGCGCGCTCGTTCTGGCGTTGGTTCCGTCCTCACGGGTTGAAGCGCATCGATTGATCGCGGTGATCGCCACGGTTATCACGGGCGCCATGAGCGTCTGGGTATTACTCGAGTTCAACAAGAATGATGGTGGATTCCAGTTCCGTAGCGATGACCCGACCGTGTGGGTCGAAAGCCTCGGCATTCGCTGGGACCTCGCCGTCGACGGCATCAGTTTGTTCATGGTCGTCCTGACCGGGATTCTCTTTCCCTTGGCGATCCTTGGTGTATCGCCCGACCACAGCCCGAAGAGTTACTACGCCTGGATCGTGGTGCTCGAAGCCGGGATCATGGGTGTGTTCCTCACGCTCGACCTGTTCTTCTTCTTCGTGTTCTTCGAGGTCGTGCTGGTGCCTATGTACTTCCTCATCGGGAGCTGGGGGCACGGCAACCGGGTTTACGCCGCGACAAAGTTCTTCCTGTACACGATGTTTGGATCTGCGTTGATGCTGGTCGGCATCTTGTCGATTGTCTTCATCAGCGAAAGCGCCACGGGTGTGGTGACGTTCGACCTCCTCGAACTGGCCGAAGGACAACACTGGGGTCAGAACGCCGGTCGGTGGATCTTCTTATCGTTCGTGCTGGCCTTCTCCGTGAAGGTGCCCGTCTTTCCGGTCCACACTTGGCTTCCCGATGCGCACACCGAGGCTCCAACGGCTGGCTCGGTCATCTTGGCTGGTGTGATGTTGAAGCTCGGAACCTATGGGTTCTTGCGCTTCGGGCTTTTCTTGTTCCCCGAGGCTGCCACCTGGTTTGCTCCCGTCATGATGATCCTCGGCACGGTGGGAATCATTTACGGCGCCATTGCGGCGACGATGCAAAAGGATCTGAAAAGACTCGTTGCCTACTCCTCGGTTGCACACCTCGGGTTCATCGTCCTCGGCACGTTCGCCATCACCACGGAATCGCTCACCGGTTCGGTGATGCAGATGGTCAACCATGGTCTCTCGACGGGCGCCCTGTTCTTCTTGGTCGGCTGGATATACGAACGGCGACACACGCGCGAGATCGCTGCGTTGGGTGGCCTGCAGAAGTCCGCGCCCATCTTTGCCGGAGTGTTCACGCTCGTCATGTTGTCCTCGATTGGATTGCCGGGCCTGAACGGCTTCGTCGGCGAGTTCTTGATTCTCCTTGGCGCATTCGTTGCCAACCCCTGGATCACGTCGGTCGCAGCGACCGGCGTCATCCTCGCTGCGCTCTACATGTTGTGGGCTTACCAGCGGGTGTTTCATGGACCCGCCGAGGGCGACAACGCCGAGATGGAAGATCTCAAGATCTCTGAAGGTCTCGTGCTCTTGCCAATGTTGGTGCTCATCGTGTTTCTGGGTGTCTACCCGAAGCCGATGCTCGAGCGGATCGAACCTTCGATCGACGCACTTGTTGCCCATATCGAACTTAACGTCGACGACTGGTCAGAACCCAAGGCCGAGTTCCTCGTGCCATCTGACGATCACGGTGAAGACCACAGCGATGAGGAAGCCGAAGATGACCACAGCGAGGAGGCAGAGTGATGTTGCTCGCACAGGTCATCGATACGCCTGACGTTGATGTCGAGATCCTCCTCCCGATGATTCTCATGGGCGTCGGCGGATTGCTCATCCTCACGATGTCATCGGTCAAGAAGGACATTCCTGCCTGGTTCATCACCGGCTGGACTGTCGTGGCGTCCCTCGCCGCAGTTGTTGCCGTCATCCCATTGTGGGACCGCTACATCGAGGAAGGGCCGTCGTCTACCGTCGCCAATTCGGTTGGGTTCGACGGCTTCTCGCTGTTCCTCACCGTGGTGATCGCCCTTTCTGTCCTGATGTCGTCGCTCTTGGCCCACACGTATCTTGTGCGCGAAGAGCTCGAAGGTGTCGAGCTTCACGTGCTCCTGCTCATGGCTGGCACCGGTGGTGTCATCATGGCCTTTTCGAACGACCTGCTCGTCTTCTTCCTCGGTCTTGAGACCCTGTCGATGGCGGTATATATCCTCGCCGCCATGCATCGGCGCCGACTCGAATCGCAGGAAGCTGGCATGAAATATTTCGTGCTCGGCGCGTTCTCGTCGACATTCCTGCTTTATGGGATAGCGCTCGTATACGGCGCCACGGGAACCACGAACCTCAGTGAGATCCAGCTGTTCCTCCAGACACAATTCCTGATCGACGATGGCCTCTTGCTCGGTGGCATTGCGTTGATGATGGTCGGACTTGCCTTCAAGGTGGGCGCCGCGCCGTTCCATTCATGGGTTCCCGACGTCTACCAAGGCGCACCAACACCCGTCGTTGCCTTCATGGCATCGGGTGTGAAGGCAGCAGGATTTGCCGGAATGCTCCGCATCTTGTCGGTCGCCTTCCGGCCGGTCGTCGATGACTGGGGACCGCCGCTCGAAGTTATTGCTGCGCTGACACTGATCATTGGTTCGCTCAGTGCAATCGTGCAGACCGACGTGAAGCGCATGCTCGCGTATTCCTCGATCAGCCACGCAGGTTTCATTCTTTTGGGAGTCATCGCAGCGTCCGATCGGGGAACGTCTGCAGCATTGTTCTACCTCGCCACCTACGCATTCCTGGTTGCCGGCACCTTCGGTGTTCTCACGGTGCTCGGCGGCGAAGGCGATCAGGATTTCTCGTTCGATGCCTTTAAGGGTCTGGGCCGTCGCAAACCGCTCCTCTCGTTCGCCTTGATGATTTTTTTGCTCGCACAAGCAGGAGTTCCTTTGACCAGCGGTTTCTTCGCGAAGTTCGAAGTCATCGCTGCTGCGGTTGAAGCGGAGAGTTACTGGGTCGCAATCGTGGCGATGCTCGCCGCGGTCGTTGGTGCATTCCTGTACATCCGGGTGTTGATATCGATGTTCCTCCAAGATCCCGAAGATGATGCAAGAGCAGTGGTCGTGCCTCGCACGGTTGGTGTGGTCATCGCCGCTGCAGTCATTGTGACTTTGCTGTTTGGCGTGGCGCCCGGCCTCCTCGATGATGTTGCTCAGGACGCGCTCGCGCAGTTGAACCCACCTTCTTTGAGCATCGACGGCTGAACCCATGAGCCTCTCTCGAGACGAGGCTCGCGAAATTGCAGCTACAGCATTGCTTCTCACGATTGGGCTGCGCTTCTTGTCCGGTGCCCTTCAGGTCGCCGACGAGTTCGAACGCGGATGGACGACGGGAACGCTCATCGAACGATTTGTTTCGCCCGTTGGCTCCACGTCGGGCCTTTTGGTGTTGGCCCTCGCACTTTTGTTGGTGCTGTCGCCCACCGGCAGCATCTCGATGCGCGCGAACACCCTCGCCCTCGGCTTTGCTCTCCTCACGATCGGATTTGGCGCAGTTTCGGTGCTGAGCGACCTGGTGGTAGGCGATACAACGGTTAGTCGTCTTGCTCTGTCGCTACGAAACGGTGGCGCGGCGTTCGTGCTCGGGGGAGCCGCGTGGTGGATCTTGTCGAACTTCAACTCAGATCGTTAACGCGCCGAAGATCTGTGCATCCCCAGGTGCCAGATTGGCGCCGGCACATGCACAGAATCGGAGAACCCGCCCCGAGGTCACGGTGTAAAACGAGAACAACCCCCGGCCGAAACCGGGGGTCGGTTCAACGATCAGTTGCGATCAGGCCTCGAGGAAGATGCACTCTCCGGGGCACTCCTCGGCGGATTCGATGACGCTCTCGATGAGGTTGTCCGGCACGCGGGCCATACCTTCGGCGCCGCCAGGATTGTTCGTACCGTCGAACAACTTCTCTTCGCCGTAGTTATCGGCCGTCTCCTTGACGTAGAACAGGCCATCGTCCTGTCCAAAGAAAACTGCAGGTGCAATCTCTTCACAGAGGCCGTCTCCGGTGCACAAGTCTTGGTCTATCCATACCTTCATAGCGATCATCTCCCGTACTTCTGGTGTCGCACTCTCATTATAGTGCTCGGTCGTTGAGATCCATGGCTTGATCACGGTCCGGCAACAGTTTCGCCAACTCGGGTGTTCGAGCGGATGTCACAGTTCAAGACTCCTCACGATCAGCCCAACGGGCCACTATTCCCGATACATTCGTGACGTCCGTAACGTCGCCACCTGACCTTGGCGGCGCCAAATGTCGACAGTTAGCCTGAGCAGCCGTGTCTGAGTTCCTTCGCAGTTATCTTGTCGTCGCCATCTTTGCTGGCGTTGGAGTGCTTCTCGTCGGCGCGTTCCTCGGGATCGCGAGCATCTTTCGCCCGTCCCGGCCAAGTGAGCAGAAGCTCGAAACCTACGAGTCGGGTGTGAACCCGACTGGCGACACCTGGTCGCAGGCAAACATTCGTTACTACGTCTTCGCCCTGTTGTTCGTCTTGTTCGACGTGGAAGCTGTCTTTATCTTTCCGTGGGCGACGAGACTCGAGGCTTACGGCCTCTTTGGACTCGTCGAGATGGCGATCTTCGTGTTCATCCTCCTCCTCGGCCTGGTTTACGCCTGGCGAAAGGGAATGCTCAAATGGGTCTAGTCGAATCAGGCAAGGTGCCCAAACCCCTCACGGGTCTGCTCAACATGAGCCGCAAATATTCTCTCTGGGTCTACCAGTGGGGTCTCGCGTGTTGTGCTCTCGAAATGGGCGCCGCCTTCGCCTCGCCGCGATACGACGTGATGCGCCTGGGAGTCATCCCGTTGCCTGCGTCACCTCGCCAGGCCGACTTGGTTGTCATCTCGGGCACGGTCACCGACAAGATGGCCCCATCGATTCGACGCCTCTACGAGCAGATGCCCGATCCCAAGTACGTGATCTCGATGGGTTCCTGCGCTAACTGTGGTGGCCCGTACTGGGACAGCTACTCGGTGACAAAGGGTGTTGACCAGATCATTCCCGTCGACGTGTACGTTCCCGGTTGCCCGCCGCGACCTGAGGCACTGCTCGAGGGCATTGTCATGTTGCAGGAGCGGATTCAGAACGAAGACATGCAGGCTCGCTGGGTCGGCGAGCCGATCATCGTGGGTACAGACGCAATCGTGAGTACAGACGCATGAGCGACGACGCCGCTGTTGCAGAAACAGACGGGACCGACGTCGCCGTTCCGGTGGACGAAGTCCGCGAGGCGCTCCTGGCAGAGATCACCGGCGAGCTCGGCGACGGGATCGTCGAGAGTTACCTGAAACCCGGAGATGACCTCTGGATCCGTGTGGCTCGAGACGCATGGATCGAGACTGCGTCGACACTCAAGAACAAGATGGGCTTCGGGTTCTTCAACTTCTTGTCGGCAATCGATTGGCTGCCGTCACCGTTCGGGCGAGACATGGACTCACAGGTCGACCTGGCACTGAGCGAGGACGATGTTGAGGCCCCTGCGCCCGCACCGATTGAGACCGGCTATGCCGGCGGAGACACTCGCTTCCAGGTGTTTGCACGGGTCAACGACATCTCCACCAGTCGCGCGGTCACAATCAAAGTCGACCTGCCCGACGACGACCTCACGATCAACACATGGATTCCCGTGTACCCGGGCGCAAATTGGCACGAGCGCGAAGCGGCCGAAATGTTCGGCATCGATTTCACCGGCCATCCGAACCTCCGCAAGCTTTACCTTCCCGGTGATTTTCAGGGACACCCAATGCGCAAGGACTTCGCGCTTCTGGCCCGGCGCATCAAACCTTGGCCCGGAATCGTCGACGTCGAGCCGATGCCCGGCGATGATGAGGACGATGCTGGAGATGGATCCGCCGATGGCGGCGAGGGGAGTACATCATGACCTCGGTTAGCGAGTCAGAACAGCTGCGTTACATCAATCAACAGGCGTCCGACGCACGAGTGAATGTCGAGATCGAGACCGAGGGCATGACCCTCAACATCGGCCCACAACATCCGGCCACTCATGGCACGCTTCGTATCATCGCCAAACTCGACGGCGAGCAGGTCGTCGCAGCGGAGCCCGTCATGGGCTACATGCACCGCGGCTATGAGAAACTCACCGAGGTTCGTACCTACCCGCAGGTCACGACGCTCATCAATCGCATCGACTGGACGGGCAGTTTCGCCAACGAAACGCCGTTCATTCTTGCCGCCGAAAAGCTGATGGAGGTCGAAGCGCCACCTCGAGCGCAATACATTCGCACGATTCTTCATGAGATGAGCCGCGTCGCCAACGTCATGCTCGGCATTGGCGATATGGGCGTCCAAGTTGGCGCAGTAACCCCCGTATTCTTTGCGTTTCGCGACCGCGAGTACGTGCTCAACCAGATTGAGGCCGTGACGGGTGGTCGGTTCCACCCGAACTTCGATCGCATTGGTGGCTTAAAAGACGATCTGCCCGCCGGCTGGATCCAGAACACCAAGAATGCAATGGACAAGGTGCTCGACTTCTGTGACCAGATCGAGCAGCTCATGTACGGCAATGAGATCTTCCAGGCTCGAACCCGCGGCATTGGCATCATTCCCAAGGACATCGGCCTTGCCTATGGCATGAGCGGCGTCAACATCCGTGCCTCGGGTGTCGATTGGGATGTGCGCCGAGACGCGATGCCACGTGGACTTGTGTATGACCAGATCGACTGGAAGGTCTGGACCCACCCCGATGGCGACAGCTACGCCCGGATGTGGGTTCGTCTGCAAGAAGTGCGTGAGGGCGCCAAGATCGTCCAAAACCTCCTCGATCAAATTCCGAGTGGTCCAATCATGGCCAAGGTGCCGCGCATCATCAAGGTGCCTGCCGGCGAGGCCTTCGTCGAGACGGAGAACCCGCTGGGCATCATGGGCTACTACGTGATTTCCAAGGGTGGCCTCAATCCTTTCCGGGTCAAGATCCGTACGGCATCGTTCAACAACGTGTCGATCACCCCGTGGTTGTTGAAGGGCGTGTACGTTCCCGACATCATCACCATTCTCGGTTCGCTCTACTTCATCCTGGGAGACATCGACCGATGACCCCGATTTTCGCCAATTGGCTCGACACATTTTTCGACAGCTTCTGGGGCCCGACCGCGCTTCGCACCATCGGCGGAATCTCTGCCGTACTGCTTCCAGCGGGTGTACTCGTGTACGTGTATCTGTTCAAGATGATGAGCTTCATGCAGAGCCGACTTGGTCCGATGGAAGCTGGCCCTGCAGGTTCCCTGCAGCTCCTTGCCGAGGTCGGTAAGGCATTCCAGAAGGAAGACATCTTCCCTCGCAAGGCAGACCGCGTCGTGTTTGCGGCCGCTCCGTTCGTGGTCCTCATGAGCACCTTCTTGCTGGTGCTCGTCGTGCCGTTCGGTCCTGATGCCTGGTTCGTCAACCTCGACACCGGCATCTTCTTCGCTCTCGCCGTGTCGTCGATATCGGTTATCGGCATCTTGATGGCGGGATGGGCATCGGCGTCGAAGTACTCGATGCTCGGCGGGCTGCGAGCCGCAGGCCAGCTGATTGCCTATGAGTTGCCACTTGTGCTGGCGGTCATGGGTGTCGTGATCCAGGCCGGCACCCTCAACCTGCAAGACATCGTCTTGGCCCAAGCCGAGGGTGAGATCTTCGGCTGGGGTGGCATTGGCAATCCGTTCATCCTCACCCAGTTCCTCGGTTTCGTGATCTTTATGATCGCCATGCAAGCCGAGCTGACACAGCCACCATTCGACATGCCGGTCGCGGAATCCGAGCTCGTCTCGGGTTACATGACCGAGTACTCGGGTATCCGTTTCTTGCTCTTTTTCATCGGTGAATTCGCGACCGCAGGTGTGTTCGCAATGATCGCCTCGGTACTGTTCCTCGGCGGATGGTGGGTGCCGGGCCTCGATCCCGACTCGAACCTGTTCAACGTCCTCGGTCCGCTGGTGATGTTCGCGAAGGTCATGATGGTGACCTTCCTCGTGTTCTGGTTCAGAATCACCTACCCACGTTTCCGTGAGGATCAGCTGCAGAAGCTGGCGTGGAAAGTTTTGATTCCGCTCTCGCTGTTCAACATCGTGTTGACCGGCGTCTTGAAGGTGGCGTTCTAATGGGCATCGTTCCCGGCATGATCAAAGGCCTTGGCGTCACTGCCAAGACGGCGTATGAAACCATCTTCCCCGATGGGCCACTGAAGCCACCGAGCCCCTCAAAGGGAGCGGTCACCGTTCAGTACCCCCACGAGAAGGAGACCCCGGCACCACGTGCCCGCGGCGTCATCGCCCTCAAAGAAGACAACTGCACCTCATGCATGCTCTGCGTCCGTGAGTGCCCCGATTGGTGCATCTATATCGAGGGTCACAAGACCAAAGCACCGCCTCGTCGCGCTGGCGGCAAGCCGCGTCAGAAGAACCTGCTCGACCGTTTCGACATCGACTATGCACTTTGCATGTTCTGTGGAATCTGTGTCGAGGTCTGCCCGTTCGACGCCTTGTTCTGGAGCCCAGAGTACGAATTTTCCGAGCCCCGTATCGCTGACCTCTTGCACGACAAGAGCCGTCTGGGCGAGTGGATGGAAACGGTCCCGGACTTCGAAGCGTACGAGAGTGGCTCAGAAGCCAAGGTACGAAAGGTCCCTCGATGACCGCACTCGCAGCGACGCCGCTGCTCGCGCAAGCGGCCGACACCCTGACCCGCTCAGAGTTCGATCTTCCAGAGAACATCGCCTTTGCGGTGATCGCTGGTCTGATGTTGTTCTCGGCGCTCAAGATGGTCACGACCGGAAACGTCGTGCACGCCGCCTTGTATCTGGTGATCGTGCTCGCGGCGAGCGCTGCAATCTTCGTCCTGCTCGGGAGTGACTTTGTCGGAGCCACACAGATTCTGGTGTACATCGGCGCAATCATCGTTCTGTTTCTGTTCGGCATCATGCTGACGAAAGCGCAACTTGGCGACGACGAATCGGTCGATAGTGAGAAGCGGACGATGGGTGCACTCGTCGGTGTTCTGCTCATGGTTGTCATGGCGTTTGCACTGGTCGACACCTTTGAGAACACCGAGATCACGTTCAGCGAACCCGAGCCGATTGTTTACGTGCCAACCGAGGTGCAGGTCGATGATCTACCGACGCCGGTTGTTGAGGCACTTCAACTGTCGACCGATGCTGGGGCAGTCACAATCTCCCAGGCCGACTTCGACGGCCTCGATCCAGAGGTGCAACGTCGAGTTCCAGGTGCCGAGGTCTTCGGCAACAATAAGCAGATCGCCGATGCCATCTTCGGCCAATACATCATCCCGTTCGAGGCCATCTCGGTGCTGCTACTTGCCGCACTGATTGGCGCCGTTGTTGTGGCCCGGAAAGAGTAGATACCGCTGTCATGATGCTCAACCAATTCCTCCTTCTCGCCGCAGCGCTGTTCTGCATCGGCGTCTATGGCGTGCTCACCCGTCGAAACGGTGTGCTCGTCTTGATGTCGGTCGAGTTGATCCTCAACGCCGTGAATATCAATTTGGTCGCCTTCGGCGCCTTTCAGGACAACGTGATAGGTGATGTTTTTGCCGTGTTCGTCATCGCTGTCGCTGCAGCCGAGGTTGGCGTTGGCCTAGCCATGGTCCTGCTCATGTACCGCAACCGCAAGAGCATCGACTTCTCTGAAGTCGACATGTTGAAGGGCTGATGAAATGTCATTTCTGACCCTCGCAGTCGAGGCGGTTCCCGAGGTTTCGTTCACGAACGATGCCAGCTGGATTCTCGAGAACGTTTGGCTGATTCCCCTCCTGCCGGCCCTGTCTTTCCTTGGTATTCTCTTCTTTGGCAAGCGCATGCCAAGAGGCGGTGCCGAGCTCGGTATCGCTGCCATCGGTGCAGCATTTCTCCTAGCCGTCTTCGCCAATGTCGCCTGGATAGATCATCGCGACAACTTCGACGGAACTGCGTTCTCGGCGCTCCACGGCGAGGTTGAGACCCATGGCGACGACCATTCCCAAGACGAAGAACACTCCGAAAACGCAGCTGCCTTCTCGGTGACAGCGACCGAAACTGTGTCGGGCGAGCCCGACGATGTCACAGCCGAAGATGTACTTCTCACCGCGGCGGTTGAAGCCGCCGAGGGCGAAGAGTCTCACCCTGCGGTAGCTGTCCTCACGGGTCGCGAATGGCTGGTGAACGGGGGAGTGCCGTTCATGATCGGCACGTTGCTCGACGGACCATCCGTCTTGATGCTGTTCGTCGTCACCTTGATCTCGTTGCTCGTCCACATCTACAGCACGGACTACGTGGCCGGCGACCGCCGTTACACGCATTACTTCGCGTTCCTCTCCTTGTTCAGCGCGTCGATGTTGTTCTTCGTGTTGTCGCGCAGCACGCTCCAGATGATCGTGGCGTGGGAGTTGGTCGGCGTCTGTTCATTTGCGCTCATTGGCCATTGGTGGGAAGAAAAGCCCAATTCCGATGCTGCCCTCAAGGCCTTTCTCACGAACCGCGTCGGTGACATTGGACTTCTCGTCGGCATGACGATCTTGTTCTTCTCGGCCGGTGGCACCTTCGACATCATCACGATCAACGAGATGGCAGTGGCCGGCGAAATCAGCCAGACCGCACTCACCTGGGCCGCTATTTCACTTACGGCTGCCGTCATGAGTAAGTCCGGCCAGTTCATCCTGCACACGTGGCTGCCCGACGCCATGGCTGGTCCAACTCCGGTGTCCGCACTCATCCACGCCGCAACCATGGTCGTCGCGGGTGTGTTCCTGGTCGCCCGTTTATATCCCGTCTTCTACGAGGGGTATTCGATTCCTGGATCGAGCATCAACGGACTCGCGGTTATTGGCAGCATCACCGTGGTGTTCGGCGGACTGCTGGCGTTCGTACAGAACGACATCAAGAAGGTCCTCGCATATTCGACCGTCAGCCAGCTTGGCTACATGGTGCTTGCGCTGGGCGTCGGTGCGTGGACCGCAGCGATCTTCCACCTGTTCACCCATGCCTTCTTCAAGGCTGGCCTCTTCCTCGGTTCGGGTTCAGTTGCGCACTCGGTGCACAGCTTCGACATGAAGAAGGACATGGGAGGTATGCGCAAGTTCATGCCAACCACCTTCAAGACCTTCATCATCTGTTCGGTCGCACTCGCGGGCGTCTTCCCGACTGCCGGCTTCTGGTCGAAGGACGAGATTCTGGTTGGTACTGGCGGCCTTGGCGTTGGTGCAGAGAAGGCCAACGGCAGTTATCACCTCATGCTCATCATGGGCCTCGTCGGCGCTGCCCTCACCGGCGCCTATATGACGCGGGCCATCTACCTCACCTTCTTCGGTGAGTTCCGTGGCCATGGAACTCCCCAGGAGTCCGGCCCACGCATCACGGTTCCGCTCATCATTCTCAGCGTCTTTGCCGCAGGTGCTGGTCTCTTGAATCTTCCGCCAGGATTCCTCGGTGGCAGCGCCAGCAATCCCACGGGCTGGCAAGAACGTTTCGGGCACTACATCGAGCCATCGGCCGCGTACTTCCCAGCAATCAGTCATTCGGTGCCGAGCTGGTGGCTTGCAGTAATAGCCAGCGTCGCCGGTTTGCTCGGCCCTGCCGTTGCGTACTGGTACTACTTCATCAAGGTCGACGGTCTTGCGAAGGAGACCGGCGAGAGCCTCACCGAGCTGCCGAACGGTCTCACCACGACCAATTCACTCGCAGCTAGTGGGCACGCATTCCTCGTCAACAAGTACTACCTGGACCATCTCTATAACGACGTCATCGTCGCCGCCGTTAAGGGACCGATCGCCAAGGGTGCGTACTGGTTCAATCAGAACGTGATCGACAAGGTGATCGACACCGCTGGTGAGACATCGGTGAAGTCGGGCCAGTTCATCTACGACAAAATCGACCAAGGTCTTATCGAGGGAGCAGTAAACGGCTCCGGTTTCTTGTCCAGTCAGAGCGGCCAGGGGCTCCGCCGAATGCAGACCGGCAAGGTCCAGCAGTACGCAGCGCTCTTGTTCGCCGGTGCAGCGATTCTCGCTGGCATCTTCATCATCTTCGTTTAGGAATCAGGGAAACAGATCAATGGAAACTTTCAGAGAATGGGGACTCTCGGCGGCGATCTTCTTGCCGCTTATCGGGGTCGCGGTGATGATGGCCTTCCCGAAGTCTGAGGAAGCAACACACAAGGTGATCGCTCTCGGGACCTCGCTCCTCGTCGCGGTAATCGGCGTCGTTTTGTTGTTCGACTTCGATTACGACAACGCGGGTGAGATGCAGTGGGTGGTCGATCACAAGTGGATCGACATCATTGACGCCAACTACTCGATCGGCATCGACGGGATGTCGTTGCCGCTGTTGATGCTGACGATGCTGATCACGCCGCTCACGATCATCTACTCGTGGAACCACTTCCCGGCCCCGCACAACCCCAAGGCATTCCTCATCCTGATGCTGGTGCTGCACACCGGGATGATCGGCACATTCGTTGCTCGAGACCTGGTTCTGTTCTTCGTGTTCTTCGAAGTCGTGCTGCTGCCGATGTTCTTCATGATTGCGGTCTGGGGTGGCGAGGATCGCAAGTACGCCTCGCTCAAGTTCTTCCTCTACACACTCTTTGGTTCTGCCCTCATGCTCGTGAGCTTCCTCGCTCTCTACTTCTTGGCAGGCGGCGAAACCTTCTCGATCGTGGGCCTTTCCGAAGCCGTGGCCGAGAACGATGTCAGCAAGAACGCACAGCTTTGGATCTTTGGTGGCATGTTGTTGGGCTTTGGCATCAAGGTGCCTATGTTCCCGTTCCACACGTGGCTGCCAGACGCACATACCCAGGCCCCAACGCAGGGTTCGGTCATCTTGGCTGCAGTCTTGCTGAAGCTCGGAACATACGGCTTCGTGCGAATCGCGATTCCTATCCTTCCCGAGGCTGCCGTCGAGTGGGCGCCATGGATTGGTCTTCTCGCGGTGATCGGAATCATCTACGGTGCCCTTGGTTGCCTAGCCCAGACAGATATGAAACGCCTCATTGCGTTCTCCTCTGTTGCGCACATGGGTTATGTCATGCTCGGAATCGCCACGCTCACCGACTGGGGCATCAACGCAGCCATCTTCGGCATGGTGGCCCACGGTCTGATCACCGGCATGTTGTTCTTCGTTGCCGGTTCGATCAAGGACCGTTACCACACGCTTGAGATTGCCCGCCTCGGCGGTCTACTCAAGCAAGCACCCCGATTGGGTTGGATCCTCGGCTTCATCTCCATGGCATCACTCGGGCTTCCCGGTCTTGCCGGATTCTGGGGCGAGTTCCCGGCGATTCTTGCGGCATACAACCCAGCCAACGGCGTGCCCGTCACGCTCTTCCGGGTCTACATGGTTGTCGCAGCGATCGGCACGGTGTTGGCCGCTGGTTACCTCCTGTGGTTGCTTCAGCGCACAGCGTTTGGTGAGCCCTCGGACGAGTTCGCCGATGATCCGCACATCGTCGACACAAAACGTGAGGAATGGCTCGCCTGGACTCCGCTGCTCGTGCTGATCCTCGTCTTTGGTCTGTTCCCTGGTCTGATCTTCAACGTGACCGACCCTGCCGTTCAAGAGAACCTGAGCGAATGCCTCAGCGTCGACCTCGATGGGGCAGACAAATCACAGTTCGATGTTGGACTGTGTGAGCGCGATGGCATCGACGTAGCACTCGCAAGCCTTGGCGTCGTGTCGACGGACGGAGAGTAGCGATGTCCTCGGCCATACTCGCCCAGGTGGTGCCCTTTGAGCGCCCCGATCTCGATTGGCACGCCCTCGCCCCCGAGCTCGTCCTCTTGGGGTTCGGCGTGCTGCTCACCACCCTCGACGCTGTGTTCCTTGAGCGTGGTCGCAAGCTCACGTCAGCTCTGGCTGGCATCGGCCTCCTTGCGGCCCTCATCCCCGTAATCACTCTGGCGATTGACGGCCAGGACCGCGTGCTGTTCGGCGGGGCATACGTCGTCGACAACTTTGCCCTTGTCATGAAGGCACTGTTCTTGCTCTCGGGCTACGTGGTTGTGCTGTTGTCGACCAACTACATGGCCGAAGGTGATTACTGGGAGAACGAGTACTACGGCATGTTGGTGTCGTCGATTCTGGGCATGATCATCATGGCGTCGGCTCGCGACCTCATCACTATCTTCGTGGCACTCGAGCTCTTGTCGATACCCGCTTATCTGATGGCTACGTGGCGAAAGCGAGATCTTCGATCAAATGAAGCAGGCCTGAAGTATTACCTGATGGGTGTGTTTGCCTCCGCGATCATGCTCTACGGCATGTCGCTTCTCTACGGTGTGTCGGGATCGACGGTGCTCGCCGATATCGGTGAAGTCGTCAACCAGGGCGACTCAACGTCTGTCACGACCTTGGCGATCATCTTCGTCATTTCTGGGTTCGCATTTAAGGTGTCGGCCGTTCCCTTTCATACGTGGGCACCCGACACCTACGAGGGTGCTCCGACTCCGGTCACCGCCTTCCTAGCCGTTGCGTCGAAGGCAGCTGGGTTTGTCGCATTGGTGCAGCTGATCTTCGTTGGGTTCTGGGGTCGTTCCGACGTCTACGAGCCACTGATGTGGGTATTGGCGGCCGCGTCGATGACGGTCGGCAACCTGATCGCGCTTCGTCAGACCAACATGGTTCGCATGATGGCGTACTCGGGCATCGCCACGGCCGGCTACATCATGGCGCCGTTGGCCATTGCGGGAGACAGTGTCACTGTCGGCAACGAGGCGCTTCGAGCTGTCGTGACCTACCTCGTCATCTATGCGGCTATGAATCTCGGCGTCTTCGGAGTAATCCTGGCAATCGCTCGAAAGACCCGGTCGGCCGAGATCTCGAGTTATAGCGGCCTGTTTCACTACGCGCCTGGCCTCACGGTTGCCATGACCGTCTTCTTGATGTCACTCGCCGGCATCCCTCCACTCGGTGGCTGGTGGGCGAAGTTCGCGATCTTCAAGGCGCTCGCCTCTGCTGACTCGTTGGCTGGTTGGAGCCTTGCCGTCATCGCTGCAGTCAACTCGGTGGTGGCGTTGTACTACTACCTGAGCGTCTTGCGCACGATGTGGGCCGACGATGCTCCAGCCGGTGACCTCGCTCCGATCCGTGTCCCAGCATCGCTGGTTGCTGCCATGGCGCTCACGGCGATCGCCACCGTGGCCTTCGGCGTTTGGCCACCGTTGGTCGACGGCGTTGCCGACGTGACTCTCCTCGGAGCAGGCGGCTGAGCATCGAGCTGACACCGCTCGACCTGCTCGTCCGAGAGCTGATCGAACGTGAGGGGCCGCTTCCATACAGCTCCCTCATTGAGCTGGCGTTGTACCACCGTGACCACGGCTTCTATTCGAGCGGAGGCCAGGCGGGACGCCGTGGCGACTTTCTCACCAGCCCCGAAGTTGGTCCGCTCTTTGGACATGTTGTTGCCAACGCGCTCGACGCGGAGTGGGAGCGCCTCGGCCGACCGCCGCTGTTCACCGTCGTCGACTACGGAGCCGGCCCGGGAACGCTTGCCCGAACCGTGTTGGCGGCAGAACCCCGGTGCCTGTCGGCGATGCGCTACATCGCGGTTGAACGGTCCGCTGAACAGCGCGCCCAACATCCAGAATCTGTGCTCAGTTCGGACGAGTTTCCGCTCGACTTGATCGAGAGCGAACTCGTTGGGGTGGTGATCGCGAACGAACTGCTGGACAACCTGGCCTTCACCCCGGTGAGTCGAGTCGCGGGGAGTCTTCAGATGTTCGATGTCGTTCTCGACGGCGACGACCTCGTCACGAGTCCCTCGACGATCGACAACGATATTGAGGCATTTTTCGATACATCGGTACATGACGCAGTTCTTCAGCCTGAAGCAGCGTCTTGGCTGGAGCGCATGCGCAACTCCTTGGTGAGTGGTCGCATCATCGTCGTCGACTACGCGCGACTTCGCAGCAGCGATGTCGAGATCCGGACCTATGCCGAACATGGCAGGGCAGGGGATCCACTCGAGGGCCTCGGCACGAAGGACATTACGACCGACGTTGACCTCGAGCAGCTCCAACGCATCGTTGGCGCTGCGGACAACATCTCTACCCAGGCTGACTGGCTCGCTCTGCACGGCATCGAGGCGCTGGTCGAGGAAGGCCGTCGGATCTGGGAGACAAACGCTGCGGTTGGGGACTTGACGTCTCTTCGTGCACGCAGCCGGGTTCGAGAGGCCGAGGCCCTCACCGAAGCGGACGGCCTTGGAGGTTTCACGGTCGCAGAGTGGATCCTCGGATGCTGATGTTTCTTGTGAACCTTTTCTCAAGCGCAGGAATGGTTGCGTCGTTAGTATCTGCCTATGACCACTCCAACTCGTACCCCACTCGAGGTGGGCCTCACCGATCTTTCGATCGGGGAGTATTCGGTGGGACTGGCCCCAAGCAGGTCGAGTGAGCAACTGGTAGAGGCGTACCTTGAGCTCATCTCGTTGGTCCGAGACGATCACCCCGAATACCTTCGCGACGAAGACATCGACACGCTCGTTGAGTCAACACATCTCGAGCGTTCGTTCGTCACCAATCGCGTGAATTCCCACCTCGCCAGCTAGGACAGACAACCAGGGTCACGGTCGTCGTGACACGAATTCACCCGCTGGTCACCGTGAACAACGCGTGCATTTTTGACCGATGTCGACCGTCGGGGCCGGTGAAACTAGTCTCCCTCTAGTTGTTCGCGTCCTCAGGGGAGATGTCATGTCGGAGCCAACCATCGGGGTCTACGAGGTGGAGGAACGGCGGTTCCCACCGTCCACAGCGTGCAAGGATGCAGCGCTGACCTCAGACATGTCGTTATACGAGGAGGCTGAAGCGGACTACGAAGCGTTCTGGGCACGCCAAGCCCGAGAGTTGCTCACGTGGCGCAAGGACTTCACTTCGGTGCTCGAATGGGATCTTCCATTCGCCAAGTGGTTCAGCGACGGGCAGCTCAACGTGAGCGAGAACTGCCTCGATCGTCACGTCGATGCCGGTCGGGGCGACAGGGTTGCCTACCACTGGGAGGGCGAACCCGGCGATGTTCGGACCCTGACCTATGCCGAGCTCCTGACCGATGTAAAGAAATTCGCCAACGTTCTTCTGGGTCTCGGTCTAGAAAAGGGCGACCGCGTCGCCATCTACATGCCGATGATCCTTGAACTCCCGATTGCGATGCTCGCCTGCAGCCGAATCGGTGTTGCACACTCGGTCATCTTCGGGGGCTTCAGCCCCGATGCAATCAAGGACCGTTGTGAGGATGCCGACGCCAGGCTCGTGATCACTGCCGACGCTGGATATCGCCGAGGAGAGCCATCGGCCCTGAAGGTCAACGTCGATGCTGCGCTCGGGGACGGCGCCCCAACAGTAGAGAACGTGGTCGTTGTCAACCGGTGCGACACCGAGGTCGAGATGGCCGTCGGAAGGGATCATTGGTGGCACGACCTCATGGCTGTGGCTTCCGATGACTGCCCTGCCGAACCAATGGATGCTGAGCAGCTTCTGTACCTGCTCTACACCTCAGGAACTACCGCCAAGCCCAAGGGCATCATGCACACGACTGGCGGCTACCTGACGCAGGTGGCCTTCACGCACAAGTACGTGTTCGATATCGATCCTGAGAACGATGTGTATTGGTGCGCCGCCGACGTTGGTTGGGTCACCGGGCACAGCTACATCGTCTATGGGCCGCTCACCAACGGCGTCACAAGCGTCATGTACGAGGGCACACCAGATACGCCTCGTGAGCAGGACCGGGCCGGTGAGGATCGGGCGGCGTGGTCGAAGGATCGCCTGTGGGACATTATTGCCCGCTACGGCGTCACGCAGTTCTACACGGCGCCCACGGCGATCCGCACATTCATGAAGTGGGGGAAACAAGAACTCGACGGTCATGATCTTTCGTCGCTTCGAATCCTCGGAACCGTCGGCGAACCCATCAATCCTGAGGCGTGGATGTGGTACCACGAGCACATCGGTGGGTCGGGTCTTCCCATCGTGGATACTTGGTGGCAGACCGAGACCGGCGGTCACATGATCTCCCCTCTGCCGGGGGTTACCACGACGAAACCCGGTTCTGCGTGCCACACGATTCCTGGAGTTTTTGCCGAACTCGTCGATGACGACGGAAATGTTGTGGAGGTGGGCGGTGGTTACCTGACGATCAGCCGACCATGGCCGTCGATGCTGCGCGGCATCTGGGGTGACCCCGAGCGATACGCCGAAACGTATTGGAGTCGCTTTCCTGGACGTTATTTCGCTGGTGACGGCGCAAAGCTCGATGACGACGGGTATCTCTGGTTGCTCGGTCGAGTGGACGACGTGATGAACATTTCTGGTCATCGCATCTCGACGACCGAGGTCGAGTCTGCTCTTGTCGATCACCCAGCAGTTGCCGAGGCCGCTGTCGTTGGCGCAACCGATGACACAACAGGTCAAGCGATCGTCGGATACGCGATTCTGGTCGGTACCGCCGAGGCAAGCGACGAGCTGCGGGCCGAGTTGCGAGCCCACGTCGCCAAGAAGTTGGGGCCAATCGCTCGCCCTCGAGACGTTTTCCTGGTCCCAGACCTGCCAAAGACCCGGAGCGGCAAGATCATGCGCCGGCTGCTTCGCGATGTTGCAGAGGGCAAGGTTTTGGGTGACACCACAACGCTCGCCGATGAGACCGTGGTCGAGGCCATTCGTGCGGGGGCAGCCGGCGACGAGGAGTAGCGACCGATATGTCAGTGATCGATATCATCGCTCCACGAGAGCGGTCAGTGGGTGCCGGCACAGTTCGCCGAGTATTGCCTGTCGCTCGACGACGAATGATCGGGCCTGTGGTGTTTCTCGACATCATGGGTCCAGAGGTCTTGGGACCGGGTCAGGCGATTGAGATTCCTGAGCACCCACACATCGGTCTGTCCACGCTGACGTACCTGCTCGATGGCCGACTCGTTCATCGAGACTCGACAGGCGCTGATCAGGTGATTGAACCAGGCAACGTCAACTGGATGACCGCTGGCTCGGGTGTGACTCATATCGAGCAGAGTCACCCCGACGACATCGAAGACAAACACCTGCTCCGCGGCGTGCAGATCTGGGTTGCGCTTCCTGACGACGAGCAGGATGGTGAACCATTCTTTGCCCATGTTGAATCATCCGAGCTTCCAACGATGACCATCGGGGCAGCGACTGTGCGATTGATTGCAGGGTCCTCATGGGGTCAGACCTCACCTGTGCCCGTTTCGTCGCCAATGGTGTTGGCCGACGTGGCTCTCGACGGACCCGGAAATCTACGCCTGGATGCCGACCACCATGACCGCGCCGTCCTTTCTCTTGAAGGCGAACTCGTCGCTGATGGGCTGTCCGTGCCCACTGGTCATCTTTCGATTTTCGAGCCGGGGGAGGAGGCAATCGTCGGTGGCTGGGGACGTGCATTGGTCATCGGTGGCGAGCCGCTCGGCGAACGCCATATCTCCTGGAACTTCGTCCACAGCGACAAGGCAAAGATCGACGAAGCCCACGCTCGTTGGGAAGCTGGAGGGTTCCCCCGAACGGCGGCGTGACCGGGCAATGGAATAGGGTTTCCCAGCATTCCGTTGCATGAGACAACTGCGTTGAAAGAAGAGCTTCTTGTGAGTGAGTCCGCATTTAAGAACACGACCAAGACGTTCGCCTTGTTGGCGTTGCTCGGCGGCCTGTTTGTCGTGGTCGGCGGTGCCGCTGCGGGAACGAGTGGTGCCTCGCTCGGACTGATCTTCGGTCTCGTGATGGTTGGCGGCAGCTACTGGTTCAGCGACAAACTGGCTATTCGATCAGCCAAAGCCGTTGAAGTGACTCAGCAGGA
>RCNE010000248.1_pt1 | contig 28544 bp, 21 predicted proteins | sample 2041361 | NCBI WGS metagenome assembly RCNE01 (sample SAMN09708229, study PRJNA481090) | Marine sediment metagenome, whole genome shotgun sequencing project. | reverse complement strand
AATATTCAGGCTAAGGGATTGCCAGAAAGAAATTACTACCAAAGACTAGCTGTCCAATTGAATTTGGGATTGGATAACCCCGCGAACTGAATTACAGAGAAATATCTTTTCCGCTTCCAGGATATCTGCTCGATACAGAACCTGTTCGACAACTGGCATCTTTCCAGTTGAGGCCAGCAGCTGCTTCCTCATTACACCATTTAAAAGTCCGCAATCAAGAGGTGGTGTGTAGTATATATTATTTTTTAAAATCAATATGTTGGTAATACATCCCTCGGTAATCTCATGCCGCTCGTTGCAAAAAATAACATCGAACAGCCCATCAGCCTGAGCCCGCTCATATGCTTCATTATAGAGCGCTCTCCTGGTGGTTTTGTGAAACAGCCAGGACAGGGAACTATCTGTCCTTTGTTCGGCAAAACCGATTAACACCGGCTGAGACAGGGTCTGTTCATGGCTGCCGGGGAGAATGAGATCAGCCGGAGGTTCACAACCGGCAGCTGTCAATTCTATTTTACCCTCCGAAAAAAGCGTCAACCTTACCCGACGACACCCGCTCTGCTCGAAAGTCCCTGCAAACTGCTCAAGGTTTTGCTGTGTCTGCTCCCTATCATAAGGAAAATTAAAGTAGGAGGCTGAACGCTGTAATCGCTGCAGATGATCCTCAAGGTACAGATAGCCGTCCCGGTGACTATGGAGCATGGTCTCAAATAGTTCAAACTCGGGAAGCGGACTGGTAAGGAAATTGGCTTTGAGAAGGCACTCCTGCCATTCGTCCTCAGGCAGCGAGTCTGCAACAATACCTGAACCGATCCCCATTTCGCCCTGGTTGCCATTAAGCACAACCGTGCGGATCGGAACATTGAAGACAGCTTTTCCCGCAGGGGAAAAATAGCCGATGGCTCCCGTGTATACTCCTCTTGGCTGCTCTTCAAGTTCATTAATAATTTCCATGGTTCTAATCTTCGGAGCACCAGTTACCGAGCCACATGGAAACAGGGCCTGCAACATCTCTTCCGGGGAAACGCTGTTTTCTTTGAGGCGATCAGCAACGATTGACGATGTCATTTGAAAAACTGATTGATAACGTTCAACATCAAACAGAGAAGCCACGTTTACAAAGCCGCCGCCGGTTGCAGCAACCAACCGGGACAAATCATTTCGCAACAGGTCGACAATCATCACATTCTCGCTTCTATTCTTTTCGTCATTGCAAAGCATTTGCACATAACTGCTGTCCTCGTCAGCAGTCCGACCTCGTTTCATGGTGCCTTTCATCGGTTTTGCATAAATCCGGTTCTGATCAACACGAAAGAACAATTCAGGTGAAAATGACATTGTGAAGTGGTCACCGTCTTTAATACAACAGCCGTAGGGAACCGGCTGGCTTCTTCGAAGGTCAGTATAAAAATCGCTGGCAGAGCCTTCGAAATCAAAAGACAATTTAAAGGTGAAATTTACCTGGTAGGTGTCCCCCGCACCAATATATTCGAGAATCCTTCTGATTGCCTGGCAGTACTGAAGCTGATCCATACCTGGTGACAGGTTCCCGAGTCGATATGGTTGAGCATTCTTTAACGCTGAAGCAGCCGGTGACAATTCAGTGTTACTGCTGCTATGGGTAAAAATGAGTGGTTGGTGATAGACACCCAGACTGGCGGAGACGCTCTCTGTATCCTTGCAGGGTATGGATAAATGGTCGTGAAGGAATTCGTATCCGAACCAGCCGGCAAGGTAATAGCCCTGATTCAGGTAGTGGAGCAGTTGATCAAAAAAAAGTTTACGATCTTCGCCTGGTCGATACTGCAGCTGTTTTATCGGGCGGGTAAAGAGCACAGATTCCCGGTTCTCGTGATCAGGCAGTGAGGTATCCAGAAAAACATAACGATCATGCTCTGCCAGCTCAGCAAACAGGTCTGATACTGCTTTGTCAGACAACTTATTTCCGGTCATTCCATACAAACAGATATATTTTATTATGCTGTTTAGGTTCTATACCCTTAATACGATTTTACAAAGTATCACAATAGATGGATATAGATAAGAAAAATTTGCATAAAGAGACTATTACGCACGATGCCGGAAAACCTGTGTTTTCTGGTTCAAGCGTACACAAAAAAAAGACTGCAGGATCGTTTAATCCTCGCAGTCTTTTTTCATCAGGTAACGGCGACGGTTATTCTTTTACGTCCAGCTCTCTCTTCAGCTCTTCATATTCCTCAACAGCACTAATCACCGCATCGTCCTGGCGTGCTTTAATTTCTTTTACCTTCTCTTTCACTTTTTCTTCATTTAGTCTCAGGGTCTGGGTACCAAAAATACTGTTGGCAAGATAATCAAATGAGAACAGCATCAGTTCAACATCATCTTCCCGTATTTTTTCCACGACCTCAGGATCAAGCTCATAGGTATCAAGGAAAGAACTCTCAAAAATAAATCGTCTGAAATGTGACAAATCGGTTGAGGCCATAAAGAACATTCGCTTTGCCTGCTCAGAGAGTGTTGCCTGGAGACCAAATGACTTGCGTCGCATCACCAGACGCAGCCATTCCCTGTTCATTTCATCGCGAAGGTCTACTCCCTGGTCAGTCCGCCATTCACGAACGGTCCACTGCTTGTCTTCCTCATGCCCTTTGCAATAGTCTTCTTTGACCAGGAAGAAGAATTTCTCCTCGGCTGAAACGATTTCATTGCCTTTGACATCTCTGCTGCCGCCTTCATGAAAATCAGCCATACCAACCGGATAATAACGGCAGGCAGAGGGACGATCCGTATATACCGTGCAGCCATCAGGCGTCACAAAGGGGCATTTATCATCCTCTTCTCTCATTTTTATAATCACGCCCGGCATGTCTGTTTTCTCAAGGTAGGTTGGCAGTGTATAGAGATGTAAAAACTCGTGGGCGGGTATCTGAAGTCGCTTTGTCAACATCAGAATGTCATACGGAGTAAGAACGATTTTTATACTCCCGCAGCAAGCAGTAAAACAGCTGACGCCGGGATGACAGCGAAACTGTATATTACTATCCAGCGTCAACTTGACCGGCTGGATATTCGATGGGTTTTTTTCCTTGCCAAATAACGTTTGCTCCTTGGCACTCATATCCTGTTCACTCATTTTGCAACCTCAAATAAAATTATAAAAACAGCCACAATGTGGCATACATTTCCACGCTCGCAAGACCTCGTATATTAAACGGTAGTGATCATCATGTCAAACGAGATTTACTACTTGTATTTTCGTTCTTTTCTGTGCCATTATAAAGCAAGGAATAACAGGTAACTAATATCAAAGTAATATTATCACCTGCATATATGTTGCAGTTTCTCGTAAATGGTCGTATAAGTTTCTCACCAAAAAGAGAAGAATCGTACATCTGCTGCCAGCCAACTGAAAGCAGATTCTATTGTCTTACAAGGTTGTGTATATGAAATTATTTGTTCGTCCTGTTGACTTAACCAGTGTCGACACCATTGTTTACCATCTTCCTGATGGACCAAGCCTGTCGCTCAATGTTGATGGGATTGAGGAATTTCTTGACCTCGAACTCGAGCAGGGCCACTATTGCGACACTTCAGATATCGATGGAACGCTCCATTTCTTCCCAAGAGGAAATGCCTGAGATTTATCCCCGAAGGTATTTCCCACCGCCCGAGCCGGGTATCCTCCCCTGCCTGTTTATCCCTTTTTCTCCGGTCCTGAGATGATTGTAGATATTTTCTCCGATGGCCATATTCATACCCATCTCTGTATGCACGCTGCCGGTACCATGGAGCAGTACGTTCAAACGGCAATCGAAAAAGGGCTCCGTCACATGGTTTTCATGGAACATCTTGAAGAAGGGATCCATTATCTTGAAAGAACCTGGCTTACAGAGGAGGATTTCGATTACTACTTTGAAGAGGGAAATAGGCTCAAAGAAGTCTATGGTGAGTCCATAGAGATTGGACTTGGCGTTGAGGTCGGCTATAACCCGCAGTGTTCTGATAAGATCCTTGACCGGTTGGCGAAGAGGAAATGGGATCGCATCGGCCTCTCCTACCATTTTTATAAGGTACCAGGAGATGGCCACCACTTAAATTTTCTCAGTCGGAAACAGAAAAACATCAACGCCTTTATCAGCCTTGGTACGCCAGCACTGCTCAGCCATTATTTTAACACGCTGATTGAGGCGGTTCAGGTAATTCCTGCCGATGTCCTCTGCCACCTTGATGCAGGTCTCAGACATGTACCTGGCCTCAGCTTGAACAGTGAGCACCATGATCTCATTGATAAACTCCTCCACCAGGTTAAAGCGTCTGGGATGGCCCTGGAGCTGAACACCTCAGGGTATACAGCTCGAGATATGCCATTTCCCGCCACGCAACTGATTAAAAAAGCCCGAGAATTTGAAATTCCCATGGTCGCAGGTTCAGACGCCCATAATCCGTCTCAGGTCGGCCGTTATTTCAGGCGACTATCTGATGACCTCAAAGAACTGTTTTCCTGATCAAAAGAATAGACAAAAAGAGGAACCCACTGCTATTGAGGGAGCCAGTCTACGCTCATTCTGCGAACAACATTGATGCCACCTCCAAGCACCAGGGTATTGTTACACCCCTGATGATCAAGAAAGCGCTGGATCTCATATGAACGGGATCCGGCATTACAGATGATGATCATTGTCTTGTCTTTCGGGAGTTCATGGAAACGATCCCGAATCTCTTCATAGGGTAGTGATAACCACAGGTGGGAACCAAATTTTTCCACATATGGCGCCGCCTGTTTCTGATGTCGTACATCAAGCATGATCCAGTCCGGTTTTGTGCTCACATCCGCCATGAATTGAAAATACTCCCTCATGTCAATCTTGCGCAACCGTTTGTCGCATATGTTCTCAGCCACATATGCCGCTGCATTGACAGAGTCAATTGCTGCTGAGAATGGTGGGGCATATGCCAGCTCAATATTATTGAAATCCTCGATTACTGCCCCGGCAGCGAGCAGAGGTGCCGCCCCGTTGATCCTGGCCAGTATTCCGTCACCCATTGGCCCCACTCCCTGAAAACCGAGAACTTTTCTCGTTCTGCGGTCAAATATCATTAGAAAACAGGCGATTGCCTGGGTTGGAAAAAAATGAGCCCGGTCTATGGGTGAGGTCAGAGAGATATCGGCGTCATATCCTGCCTGTCGGGCCGCCGATAGAGTCAAACCAGCGGAACCGATACTCATATCAAAGGCTTTCATGATAAAGCTGCCCACGCCGCCCGAAAAAGTAGACGGAATACCACAAATGTTATCTCCGGCTACCCGACCCTGTTTATTTGCAAGAGAGCCAAGCGGGGCAAAAAATTTACTCCCTGAGACCTGGTGTTTAATCTCGATGCAGTCACCGGCTGCATAAATATAAGGGTCCGATGTCTGCATATGGTCATTGACAACAATGGCACCCATCCCAGAGACATGCAAACCGGCCTCAGATGCCAATACTGATCTGGGCCTGACGCCGACAGCCATTATTACCAGATCTGCATCAATGGTGCGTTTATCTGTTCGAACCCCAGTGGCATTGCCGTCATCGCCGGCAATAATTTCAACAGCCCCCTCACCAAGAAAAACCTGGACTCCATTTTCCCGAAGATGCATGGTAAGAATGTCTGAGAATTCCCAATCTACAAGGTTTGGCAACAGCTGATCTTTAAATTCAACAAGGGTCGTCTCCACTCCCCAAAGATCCTTTAAGGCTTCTGCCATCTCAATGCCAATAGCACCGCCTCCAATCACGACTGCTTTACCGACCAGCCCTTTGGCGATCAACTCCTTGATGGCTATCGCCTTGTGAAGATCACTGATGGTGAAGACGTTTGACAGATCAGCTCCCGGAATAGGCAGAACAAGCGGTTCACTGCCTGTCGCCAGCAACAGCTTATCATAGGCCAGCGATTGCCGGACACCTGTCGCCACATGCTCAACCAATACTGTTTTTTCAGATCGGTTAATTGTCAGGGCCTTCGTCGATGTCAATGTTTTGACCCCTTTTGCTTTTTCAAAAAACCGTTCATCTCGAAGCATATGAAAACTGGTTGAACGCAACTCCTTTTCATCGGCCACATCACCCGAGACATAATAGGGAATTCCGCAGCCACCATAAGAGATGAGACTGTCCTGGTCCACCAGCGTCACTTCAACATCAGGATTGAGCCGCTTTACTCTTACTGCAGCCTTTGGTCCTGCTGCAACTGCCCCGATAACAACTACTTTTTCACCCATGACCAATACCTTTAAATGGAAAATTTTTTATAATTTCTGGCATATGAACACTATGAGAAAAATATTTCAAGATGATTTTACGGAAAAAAGAATCATGATAGTTGGGAATAAAACGGCAGCCTGTGACAGGTGAAAAAGATGAAAAAGGCGTCAATCTCCAACATGCAGTTTGTCAAGGCGAAGACGGTGCCTGTCATCAAACAGGTAGCGCTCAATCAACCTTATTGAACAGATAATACCAAAGCCGCTCCCTGACGTTATCAGGAACATAATGAGTAATTGATACTTGACTGCTTCAACCGGAGGTGAGCCACCCAAAATCTGTCCGGTCATCATACCGGGAAGAGATACCAGACCTGCTGCCGCCATCGCATTAATCATCGGAATCATGCCGGTCCGCATACAATCCCTGCGCAGGTCTGAAACCGCCTGGCGCCAGGATTCACCAAGCATGAGACGCTGCTCGATAATTTCCCGTTGTTCATAGAAGAGACTCGTCATCCGGTCAGAAGCCAACGCCACCCCAGTCATGGTATTGCCGAGCAGCATCCCGAGAAATGGTATCGCATAGCGTGGCTCATACCATGGGTCCTGCTGCAGTATTACAAGCAGTGCTAGAATCGTGATGGAAAAAGATGATATAAACATTGCACCCACGCCCACGCCAAAGCCAAACAGCCCTTTGATCCTGCGCTTCATTCGAACCCGTACTTCTCTTCCGGCTGCAAGCAACATGATTAAGGAGACTAAACAGATAAGCAAAAACGAGCGACTGGCGAACAATGATTGGAGAACGAGGCCGATGAGTAAAAGCTGCACCGTCATGCGGGCAGCTGACAACACCATCTGCCTTCCAAGCCCCAATTCCATTTTAAAACTGAGGACGGCCAGGAGCACGACGAGGCCGGAGGCAATCGAGAGGTCATAGACACTCAGTGGTGTAACCTGCATAATCTAGTCCCAATCCTTTTCAGACAGTTGTCTTTCTTCAAGACGATCCTGATACATAACAACCAGGCGGTCACATATCCGATGAATCTGCTCCCGATCATGGCTCACCCATAAAACAGGTGATTCATATCGTTTTTGGAAATTTTTAACCGCTGTTTCGAGCAGTTCGCAATTTTCACGGTCAAGGCTCGAGCCCAGCTCATCAAGAAGCAGGACACTGGGCTTACGAATAAGAACTCGTACAACTGATAATCTCTGTTTTTCACCACTGGACAAACGGCTGACCTGCCAGTTCAAAACATCATCCTGGAAGCCGAGGGCTTCAAGCAGCATAACCAGTTCTTCATGGTCACAACCTGTCATCATGTGGCTCTTAACATCATCGTACCACCAGCGGGACTCTCCTGGAATAAGAGCAACCCGGCTGCGCCAGACAGGTGCGGAAAAGTTTGAACAATTCTGTCCATCAAGACTGATCTGTCCGCTGTGACTGTCAAGGTCTGCAAGGGCTCTTAAAAAAAGTGTCTTTCCTATACCGGATATGCCGCTTATACCAATAGTCTCTGCCCCCGAACAGTTCAAACTGTATGGCCCGTGATCGCCAAACCTGAGTGCTGTTACAGAAAAGCGGAATTTCTGATCAGGGAAGGACGATATTGAAAGTGGTTCCGTCATCAATTTTACTGTTTACAAAAATTTGCCCTTTATGACTGGTAATGGAGTTTTGAACAATCGCCAGCCCCAGTCCGGTACCCTTATGCTTGTCAGTAAAAAAGGGCTGGAAAATCTGATCTACCTTCTCAGCCGTCATGCCGGATCCTGTGTCTGACAGTTCTATCCTGGCTGTGCCATCCGGTAATTTCTCGGTAACGATGCTCAGTTTACCCCCATTTTGCATGGCCTGGATACCGTTAAGCAATATATTGAGAAATGCCCGGTAAAGCATATCTTCATCAACCTGTTTCACCAGTGTTTCGCACTTAAAATTGGTATGTATGCTGATCTGCTGCTGCTCTGCCATCGGACGGATAAAACGGACGACTCTATCGAGAATAACATGAATATCGATTTCTTTGAGTCTTGGCTGCTGTGGTCTTGCAAAATCCAGAAACTCAGTGACAATGGTGTTAAGACGGCTGGTCTCATCAATGATGATCTGGGCAAGATTTTCGTTGCCGGGTGCAACCTTGACAATTCGTTTTTTAAGTATTTCTGCGGTACTGCGAACAATTCCCAGAGGGCTCTTTATTTCATGAGAGACAGTGGCCACCATGGTTCCCAGATGAGCCAGCCGCTCTGATTTATTGAGCTGATCCTCCAGTTTGAACCGCTCCATGGTACGTCTTTCGATAATTTTACCCCCTCGGGAGACAATCGTTCGCAACACCAGAAAGAGCAGGGTCATGACCACACTTGAGACAAGCATTATACGGCTTTGCAGCCTGAGAATTGCCTTATAGTCTCTGGAAAGGTCTTTTACAATCTCAATGACCCCCATGACAACCTCGCCGGACTCCCCGCTCTCTTTTACCTGCCGAAACGGGATATAGGTTTTCAGCTGGCAGCTGACCCGTGCATCCGATAAGAGGCTCAACACCGAACCGCTGTAAATGATTTTTGAATTGGCAACGCCATCCAAGGCTTTATCATACTCGATTCCACCTTTATCTCTCAGTCCAACCTTCTCTGCAAGTGTCGAATAGGAGATAATATTCTCACTCGAGTCATATATGGTTACCGAATCAATGACCAACCCCTGGACAAGGCCTGTGACAATGCGGTCCAGATAATCAAACTGCTCAGGATTGCTCAGGGCGATCCGACCGTAACGCACGACGGCAGGGAGCACAAATCGTCTGAAAACCTGCTGATTTAAGTTTTCAGCAAGCAGCAGTGAGTAATCCTCACTCTGCTTCAACATCACATCACGGGCGTGATTGGAGATAACCCATGAAAGAAACAGGGTAAAAATGAGAAAAACACCAAGGGCCGAGAATGAAAAATATTTTACCAGGGTAAACGGCTGCAGACCGGCATTCAGCTTCTGCTGACGACTGGTATTGTCGTTTATATTCCTGGTTTTTTCATCAGTCATTGCAGACCCCGCAGCGCCTGCAGAGATCGGTGTCACAGGCTACAGTCTCCTCGAATTTAAATGCTTTGCAATACTCCTTCCAGAGATAGGAATCACTGATGGAGTGATCAATTATGCGCCAGGGCAAATATGAATTTTCGCTATACTGTCTGGTAGCAAACTGGTCAGCATTCAGCCCCTGCTGTTTCATTGCCCGTTTCCAGGATATACCCGAAGCGGCCATATCTATCAATAGCGGACCGATTCGCCTGTCACCGCGCGCTAGAACTGACTGGAACAAAACATGTTCAGGATTATCAAAGGTCATACGGACATTGGATATAACCGACAGCTCTCTTTTCAGTAAGGTGATTTTCCTTTTTAATTCCTTTACCACACTCGTGCCGGTAATACTCACCGGGTCGGACAATCGTTCACTTTCCCCGAACGGATGATACTGAAACGGTGTCCAGGGTTTTGGTGCAAAGCTGTTCACTGAAACAACAATCTGGGTCAGCCTGCCTCTTTGCTGGCCAAATGGTTTTATGGCCTGGAGAATCTTTCGAACAAGTTGAATAAACTCATGGAGATCACGATCTGTTTCAGTTGGCAGACCAATCATCAGATAAAGTTTTAATTTAAATAATCCCGCTTCCACCAGCCGAGTTGCCGCGCTGATCAGATCCGTTTCACTGAGTCCCTTGTTAATGACTTTTCTTAATCGTTCTGAACCCCCGTCCGGGGCAATGGCAACGCTCTTTAGTTCACTTTTGGACAATAATGACAGCAGGTTCTCAGAAATTCGATCCGCACGAAGGGACGAAAAAGACAACGAACAGCCCTGAAGGCCTATGTGCTCGGCGATAGATTCGATCGATTCTTCCGAGGTCATTTCCATACCGAGCAGTCCAACCCTGCGTATCTCATCCGGGCACTGCTTCAGACTTGTGAGGACTGCATCCTTATCCCACAATCGTGCCGGACGATAAATAAAACCTGCTGTACAAAAACGACAGCCCCGTGAACATCCTCTGCCGAGCTCAGTTAAATAGAGATCGGCAAACTCAGTTTCCGGGGTGAGCAGTTGCGAATGGGCGGCCCGGTCTTTTGTTTCAAGGATTACTTTTTTTATACGCAGCGGCAGCCCGGCTTCAACACGATATCCATGGAAATGACTGTTTGCATCGTACTCCGGTTGATAGAAGCGCGGGGCATAATATCCGTTTTTCTCCCGGTTCAGTTTCAATAGCAGTTCGTTTCGGCTCGCCAGGTTCTGGTTTTCGCAGAGCAGCTCAACCAATGGCGGCAAAAGAGGCTCCGCTTCTCCCACAACAAAGAGATCGACCATTGCAGCCAGCGGTTCTGGATTCATAAATGCCGTCACTCCCCCGCAAACCAGCAACGGAGACGCTCCGGAAATAGCATCAGAGCGGCGCTCTGCAAGTGGTTCTATGCCTGCCATCAGCAGAAGTTTGGCAACATTGACGTAGTCATGTTCAAAACTGACGGAGCAGAAAAGGATTGGGAAATCAGCAAGCGGGCGTGATGACTCAACGGATCGGAGCTCAGATGCTTTTTGATCAGGCAGGAACACGCGTTCGCAAACAATGCGATTATCCTCATTAAGCAGGTGATAGACAATCTGAAAGCCGAGATTGGACATACCAACCCGATAACTGTTCGGGTAGAGCAAGGCAACCGGAAGACGCCCGGTCCATTTTTTCAGGTAGGAACCTTTCTCCTGGTCAAGTCGAGCCTTTCTCGAATTATGACCCTGGCCAGGAAGAGTACTGTGGCGGTGTCTGCTTTTCTTTTTGCGGTCCAAAAAGTCAGGTCAAAGTGGTTAATTTGCCTTTTTCCTCAGATAAGTTGGTGTTTCGAGATAATCCTCATTCCAGCCACCGTCCCTTCTCTCGCTGTCTTTATCAAAGCCGCGGCGGGAAGGACTGAGATTGTCAAATGCATCAAAATTTGACCCGGGCAGATGAGCGACACGTTTCTGCCGGTTGGCGGGAGCTGGCTTAACTGCAGTCTGATTCTGGGTTTCGTTATCCGGTTTCTGTTGTCTGCGGGGCAGGTCGTCCACCTGGGCAATGGTTTCCTGCCTGGACCCTACATCGCCCACACCTGTGGCAATTACCGTAACATGCAGTTCATCGCCCAGATTATCATCATAAAGAGCGCCAATGACAACCTTGGCATCATCATCCACTTTCGCCTGAATAAGAGCTGAGGCTTCCATGAATTCTGCCATAGTGAAGCTCTCCTCGGTTGCAGAGATATTGATCAGCAGCCCCCGCGCTCCATCAAGGCCAACATCCTCAAGCAGCTGATTATCTATAGCCCGCTTGGCTGCTTCGGTTGCCCTGTTCTCTCCGGCAGCAACACCAGAACCCATGATTGCCGGCCCGACCTCTCTCATTATCGTACGAAGGTCAGCAAAATCTGCATTTATCAACCCAGGTACATTAATCAGGTCAGTTATACCCTTCACTGCCTGCAGCAGGACTGTGTCTGCAAGTGACAGCATATCAGAAAGTTTGGAACTCTTCTGCATCAAGCTTAACAGCCGATCATTCGGTACCGTGATTATGGTATCGGCATATTGCTGTAACTCCTTCCAGCCGATCTCAGCATTCTTGAGTCTATGTTTTCCTTCAAAGCTGAACGGTTTCGTAACAACGGCGACTGTCAAGGCGCCAAGCTCCTTGCTTATTTTGGCTACTACCGGAGCAGCACCCGTTCCGGTTCCGCCGCCAAGCCCGGCTGTGACGAAAACCATGTCACTGCCTTTCAGGCATTCCTTTATCTCTTCAACCGACTCATGAGCCGACTGGGCACCCGTCTCAGGGTCTGCACCGGCACCAAGACCTTTGGTTATGCTTGGTCCGATCTGTAAACAGATATCCGCCTTTGATTGATCTAGTGCCTGCTTGTCAGTATTTGCAACAATGAATTGAACTCCCTGGAGTCTATTTGCCACCATAGTGTTGATTGCATTACCACCACCTCCACCAATACCGATAACCTTTACAGTCGCGACCCCTTCTTCTGACTCAGCCATTCTAAAGGGCATTCCGATCTCCTTAAATTTCTTTCAATTCTCTATATTTAAGTTAGGAAATATGAGCAATTTCCTACTCGTAAAACTATAGCATCTCCACCTTTGCAGATAAACAAAAAAGTCATCTCTACATCATTTTTTTGAACCACCCTTTCATTTTGTCCATCATTCCGACATCCATGTGCAAATTGTTCTGCTTTTGATCTCTACCATACATCACCAGTCCCACCGCGGTTGTACAGCGTGGAGTGAAGATATCCTCAACTCTTCCGCCAACCCCCGCCGGATAACCGATACGAACCGGCAAGTCAAAAATCTGTTCGGCAAGATCGACAATGTTGGCAAGCAGGGATGTTCCGCCGGTGAGGACAACACCGGCATTAATCCGATTTTTCTGTCCTGATGCAACCAGTTCCCGGTCAACCATTTCAAGGATCTCTATCATCCTTGCTTCGATGATATCCACGAGAACCTTTTGAGTAACCCGTCTCGGTTCACGATCTCCAACGGATGGAACATCCACGACATGGTTCGGTTTTATTACCGATGATAAGGCGCTTCCATAATCCTCTTTCAAACGTTCGGCTTCTGCCAGCGGCGTTCTCAGTCCAACAGAGAGGTCATTGGTTAAATTATGCCCACCCAGTCCGATTTCACTGGTGTGACGTATCGTTCCGTCACAAAACACCGCTATGTCGGTAGTTCCGCCGCCGATATCTACAAGTGAGACGCCAAGGTCCATCTCGTCCTGGCCAAGGACCGACTTAGCCGAAGCAATTGATTCAAGAACCAGATCTGCGACCTCAAGACCGGCTTTATTGCAGCAGGTAACAAGATTGTGAACGGCTCCGATGTCTGCAGTTACAATATGAACATTTGTTGCCAGACGAACCCCTGTCATTCCCAGCGGATTCTGGATGCCCGTATGGTCGTCAACCATGTACTCCTGTGGCAAAACATGGATAACACGTTGATTTTCTGATATTTTAACCGTTCTAGCAGCATTGATGACTTCCTGGATTTCGGGTTGTTTGATTTCACGGCCATTAACTGCCAGGATACCTGGACTATTGAATCCTTTTATATGATTTCCCGCTATACCGACGTAAACCGCATCAAGGTCACACCCGGCAAGATCTTCAGCAATCTTAACAGCCTGCTTAATTGAGCCGACCGTGCTTTCTATATTAACCACGATACCCTTGCGCATACCAAGCGAAGGTGTTGTACCGGCACCTATTATATCTATTCCGTCATCAAACACTTCTCCAACAACACAGCAGATCTTGGTAGTTCCTATATCGAGTCCGACAACAAGATCTCCACGTATTCCCTCTCTGGCGTCGTCGGAAATCTTTTTTGCACCCTCTTCCACTTCGTAACTCTCTTCCATTACTCTCATCCTGATTCACTGTAACCGACAATTACCTTATCATTGAGATAGTTCATCCTGATGTATGTCACCTGAGCTATCTCCATACCCTTCTTCCGTGGTTTATACAAGATCTCAAGCACCTTTCTGAGCCTGACATATTTTTTTCTTACCTCGCCGCTTCCGAAAAAAACCGGAAACGGATACTCCACCATATGAATTACCAGTCCCTCCTTCAAATCCACATGTATTTCCGAAACAGATTGAGCAGGCAGATTGGGGTTATTGGCCCTGATCAATTTTAGAAAATATAATGCTTCGCTGAGGCGCTCCGCCCGGTGACTCTGATCTTCTATTTGATTGAGCCCGGTTATTACCGGGAAATCGATATCCATCCCTACTTCAGCCCTGATAAACGGCTCACCGTCCCCATCCATATAGTAAAGCTGAGGCAATCCATCAACCTCTTTTACGACGAGGGCCTGAGGTTCATACTCCTGTATGTGAATGATAACTTTATCGGGCCATTTTTTTATAACATCTACATTTTTTGCCCAGGGAACCTGAGCCTTAATCGTTTCAGAGACCCGGTTGCCGTCTAGAAAAAGCAGGCTTGAATTAATAGCCACACCGGAATCTCCACGAACCTGCGCTGCCGATGTTTTGCGGCAGCCATTAACCTCGACAGTAGTGATGTTAAAATAATCAAGATCGGCCAGAAACGTTTTAACACTTTCGCCACCGCTGAACTTTATAAAAAGGCCGATGGCCAGGGTCAGGCAGAGAACCAGTAATAAACGCCGACCCCAGCGGCTGCTTTCCGGGGGAGCCTGATATGACTGCCGGCCAGTGTTTGTTTTTCGTGTTCGATAGTTATTGAGTTTTCGAAGCAGGCTTCTCTTCTTTTTCCCCTCACTTGTTTTTAACTTGATAAAGGCATCCCGCCCGGCATCGACGCTCCCCCCTCTGCGAGATGAGAATCCGCCCGTTCCTGTCCTTTTAAACAGGTTTCTAACACCAGTTCTGATACGGGTTAAAATCTTCACAGAAGCTGCACCTCCCGTTCCAGAATGATACCGCTGTCGCTTTTTACCCTGTTCTGCACCTTACGCATCAATTCCATCATGTCGCCGGCCGTTGCATTTCCACGATTAACAAAGAAATTTGCATGCTTTTCAGACACCTCAGCATCACCCACTCGCAGCCCCTTAAGATTGGATGCCTCAATCAACCGGCCAGCACTCTTACCGGCAGGGTTTTTAAAAAAAGAACCTCCATTGGCCATTCCGACTGGTTGCCGTTCCCATCGCTGCCTGCGAAATTCCCTCATTTTTTCCTGAACTGTTATGGTTTCGGCAACTGCAAGCTGTAAATCGACTACCGTAACAACATAATCGGCCAATGCTTTATTTATATCATCCCAGCAGCGATAACTGAACGTCAAATCTCTTCCCGGTAGTCTTTTTATATCATTATCTCCAACAAGCGTCACCAGGTGGACAAGATCTCCGATTTCACTCCCCCAGGCACCAGCATTCATTGCCAGTGCGCCACCCATAGTTCCCGGGATTCCAGCAGCAAACTCAAGACCGCTGAGTCCCTGCTCGGCAGCCCAATCACCAATCCGGGATAAACCGATGGCAGCTCCAGCTTCAACAACAATGTTGCCATTATCCAGTGATTGTCCTCTGCTGACAGATTTGAAGCCATCACCTAAAATAATGATTATCCCCGAAAAACCTTCATCGGATACAAGCATATTTGAGCCTCTTCCCAGCACTTTGCAATCAATTTCATTTTCATTGCACAGCGAAATAACAGACTGCAGTTCCTCCGTTCTGTTAACGGTAACCAGTGCTTCAGCAGGACCTCCAATTCGAAATGTAGTCCATGCAGAAAGGGGGGCATTCCACAGCACAGGGCTTTCCACGACTGTTCCGAGACGTATCTTAACCGAACTACTCAGCACCATATTCAGCTTTTCTCCTGCTGTAGTATCGACAACAGATCCTCGCCTGCCTTGACAATATTACCGGCACCAAGGCTTAGCACCAGGTCTCCCGGCTGCAGCATCTGCCGGACCTCTTCCGCAAGCTTTTGAACATCAGGGACATAGGCTGTATAGCGCTGCCCATGTTGTTGAATCTCTTTCATTAAACTCTCACTGCTGACGCCTTCAATCGGTTCCTCACTTGCCGCATAAATATCTGTCATGACAAGGAGGTCGGCCTGATGAAAACAGGTCTGAAACTCTTTAAACAATCCTTTTGTCCTGCTGTATCGATGAGGCTGAAACAATACAACAAGCCGTTTTTCAGGCCACGCCTGCTTTATTGCCGAGAGGGTTGCACGTATCTCTGTCGGGTGATGACCATAATCATCGAATACCGTTATCTCTGCAGCGGTCCCCTTGTGCTGCATCCTGCGTTGTACCCCGGCAAATGAAGCCAGTGCGTCCCCTATCACCTGGAAGGAAATCTCCAGTTCAAGCCCAACACATATGGTTGCCAGGGCATTATAAACATTATGTATACCGGGTGGGGCCAGACTTATCTCACCCAGTGTTTGTTCAGCCCGTTTGACCACAAATCTGACCCGGCCTTGAGCAAAAGAAATCTGCTCTGCATAGAGGTCAGATTGACTGGTAAGGCCATAGGTGATGACTCGCCTTCTTATTTCAGGCAGTATATCTGAAACATGCTGATCATCAAGACAGATAATAGCCGCACCATAAAACGGGATTTTATCGATAAACTGTAGAAACGTCGTTTTAATATGATCAATATCTCTATAGTAATCGAGGTGCTCCAGATCAATGTTTGTGATTACTTCAAGCACAGGAGACAGTTTCAGGAACGAACCGTCGCTTTCATCGGCTTCAGCCACCAGGAATTCACCTTCTCCGAGTTTAGCATTTCCTCCGAGACAATCAACCTTTCCGCCCACCACAATTGTAGGGTCCAGACCCGCCTGAGCCATCATCCAGCTCACCATTGAGGAGGTTGATGTTTTGCCATGGCTGCCGGCAATGGCTATGCCAAATTTTTTAAGCCTCATCAATTCTGCCAGCATCTCTGCCCGCATGATAACCGGAATACCTTGTTCCCGGGCCGCAAGCACCTCAGGGTTATCCGCGGGAATTGCTGAAGAGGTAACGACCACGTCTGCTCCGGTCATCCACTGCCGCTGGTGACCCACATAAACTGTGCAGCCCTGGCGAGCCAGGTTCTCAGTAATGTCGGATTGTCCCAAATCTGAGCCCGAGACCCGATATCCCAGATTGACAAGAAGTTCAGCAATCCCGCTCATGCCGATACCGCCGATGCCGACGAAATGAATATGTTTCGTTTTTTTGTACATGCTGTCCTATTTTCCTGCCATCTCCAGACAGAGATCGACGATGCGATCTGCTGCATCTGGTATGCCAAGTTCTTTCATGTTTTGAGACATCGCCTGCAATGTTTCCGGGGCTTTAATGAGTAATTTCAGTTCCCTTCTCAAGGTGTCCGCTGTTAAATCGGTTTGAGAAAACATTAAGGCTCCACCCTGTTCGACAAATCTCAGTGCGTTTTTTTCCTGATGGTTATCTGCAGCATGGGGATATGGAATAAGAATTGCCGGTTTCCCGAGTACTGCCAGTTCTGCTAGCGTTGTCGCGCCTGCACGCGACACGACAAAATCGGCACGGTTATAAACCGCAGCCATATCGTCAAAAAATGCTGAAACCTGGGCATTAATATTATTCACTTCATATGCTTTTCTTACCGTGGTCTCGTCTGCTGCTCCTGTCTGGTGAATGATCTCGATTTCCGAGAGATCCCTGTCGCCGGTTGTGAATACCTCAACAATCATCTCGTTAATTGCCCTCGCACCCTGACTTCCTCCAAGCACAAGCAGTGTCATTCTTTTTCCCGGGTGGATGGAACGGCCGCCCGAATCAATAATCTGACTGCGCACCGGGTTTCCAGTTAACACCGTTTTTCCGGCGGCAAAATAAGATTGACAGGCTGGCAGAGACAGACATACCTTGTCGACGATGCTTCCCAGTTTCCTGTTGGCCAGTCCCGGAACAGAATTCTGCTCATGAATAATGGTCGATTTCCCCATCAGCCAGGCAGCGGCAACAACAGGGCCGGTAACATAGCCGCCAACACCACAGACAACGTCCGGTCGAAATCTGAATATATGATAACAGGCCTGACAAAACGTCAGCGGCAAAACGGCTATTGCTTTAAGTAGCGGTCCTGGCTTCTTCCCTTTAAGACCGTAACTATGCACCGTAGCAACAGAAAACCCGTATCGTTCCAGATGTTTTTTATCCAGTTTCCGTTTTGTACCGACAAACAGGACCTGGCTGTCCGGCTTCCTGGAACGGAGACACTGGGCTGTCGCCACAGCGGGAAACAGATGACCTCCGGTTCCCCCACCTGTTAACATGAGCCTGACAGGTCGTTCTGAGCTCTTATTCCTCACCTGGAGCCCCCCTGCCGTTTCTCCCGGCTTAAAAGCCCATTAACTGCACGAGTAAACGCTTCACCGCGATGTTTATAGTTTTCAAACATATCAAAACTGGCAGTCGCCGGTGAAAGCAGAACGGTATCTCCCGGGTCGGCCTGAGATGATGCCAACGAGACAGCCTCATCCAGACTCGCAGCAAGGCTGAAGGGAGCCAGGTCACCGAGTTCTTTCGACATGGTCCGGGCAGTCTCACCCATCAGCACCAGGTGTTTTACACAATTTCGGACCGACTCTCTTAATAGCTGGTAATTATCTCCCTTATCCTTGCCTCCTGCTATGAGGATGACATTTTCCCCTACCTGTTCAAGAGCGATATTTACTGCACCAGTATTTGTTGCCTTGGAATCATTGATATACGTAACACCATCGATTTCAGCAATTACCTGCAGTCGGTGAGTTCCTGGCTTGAAAGATCGCAGTGTTTCCAGAGCAGCACCATAATCAACCTCAAAAGGTCTAACTGCAAGCAGCGCCGCTGCACTGTTGATTAAGCCTGACACCGTCGCAAGACTGCTATCTGATAGATCATAGACTGCCGGACCGTTTGGTGTTGGGATGGTAATTCCGAACCCCTTTATACAGGCCGAATAGTCAATACTTTTTCCAAAAAACTGGAAGGAATCTCTATGGGACAGGTATTTAAATTGCCGACATAACCTGTCGTCACCATTCATTATGGCATGCTCGACACCTTCTCCATGAAAAATTCGCAATTTTACCGCAGCATAACGCTCAAGTGTTTTATGCCGATCCAGGTGGTCAGGCGTTATGTTCATCAATACGGCCACATTCGGTGCAAAGGCACCACACAGTTCAAGCTGGAAACTGGATACCTCCAATACCACGATTTCATAATCATCCGGACGGCGAAGATACTCAATGACCGGTGTACCGATATTTCCGCCAACAAAGACTTTTTTGCCAGCAGCTTTGAGCAGCTCACCGACCAGTTCGGTAACAGTGGTTTTGCCATTGGTACCGGTTATTGCAATTACCGGAGACTTGAATTTACCTGCTGCCAGGGCAAGCTCACCTAAAACAGGAATTCCAGAGGCCGATATTTCTGCGATTACAGGATGTTCAGCAGCAACGCCCGGGCTGAGTATTACCATTTCTGCGTTGCTTAAAAATTCCACGGTGTGATTGCCGCCTTCATAGGCTGCGGAAAACTGTTCCAGCAGGTTTCTCTCATCCCTGCTCAAATCACTGAACAAACGACTGTCAGAAACGAATAGATCAGCACCGCACAGGCCAAGATAGTGTACAACGGCCCTCCCTGCCTTCCCGTATCCAACCAGGGCCACCTTCATCCCCTGTCTGATGTTGTACAATCTGTCCATTACCGCAACTTCAGTGTTGCCAGCGCCAGAAAACCAAGGATAATTGAAACGATCCAGAACCGAACAACAACCTTCGTTTCATGCCAGCCTTTTTTTTCGTAGTGATGATGGAACGGGGCCATCAGGAAAATTCTTTTCCCTTTTGTCAGTTTAAAATATCCCACCTGCATTATCACGGACAATGCCTCCATCACAAAAATACCGCCAACGATTGCCAGGAGCATTTCCTGTTTAATAATTATTGCAACAGCTCCAAGCGCTCCCCCCAGGGCAAGGGAGCCCACGTCTCCCATAAACATCTGGGCCGGATAGGCGTTAAACCAGAGAAATCCCAGGCAGGCCCCGACTATGGCACCGCAGAACACTGACAACTCGCCACTGCCTGCCACATAGGGAATCTGGAGGTAGTCTGCCATAACAATGTTGCCGGCCATATAGGAGAAAATCAGATAAACCGCAGCTGATACAATGGTTGGACCTGTAGCCAGGCCGTCAAGACCATCTGTAAGATTCACCGCGTTGGATGCCCCGACAATGACCAGCATGGCAAATATAATATAAAACCAGCCCAGGTCCGGTTGAATATTTTTCAAGAACGGCACACTGAGGTGTCCGTCAAAACCGGGGTGAAGAATGACAAACAATCCGACAACCGCTGCACCTGAAAACTGGAGAAACAACTTTCCACGCGCACTCAGTCCGTCACTGGATTTTTTAGTGATTTTACGATAATCATCCAGCCCGCCTATAAAACCAAAAAAAACAATCACGAACAGCAGGAGCCAGACAAGACTGCTGTCGAGACGGGCCCAGCTCAATGTTGACAGAATAACTGATGATACAATCAGTAATCCGCCCATTGTCGGGACACCCTGCTTGGACAGATGGCTTGCCGGACCGTCATCCCGGACAACCTGTCCAATCTGCATTTTCTGCATCATCCTGATGAACCAGGGGCCGATAACAATCATAATTAAAAAAGCAGTAATGGCGCCTCCGATTGATCGAAAGGTTATATAGCGAAATACATTGAAACCAATAAAACTGGTATGGAGTGGATAAAGAAGGTGGTAAAGCATTACTCTCTCAAAAGTTAATTAATCAGCATATTTGCAGTAGTTGGTCGACGATGGTATCCAGGGCCAATCCTCGCGATGCTTTGACAAGAATCCAGTCATCTGGATGTAACTGTCCAGTATGCAACAGCTCGGCTACCCAGTCAACAATTCTCTGCTTGTCATCAAAAATTACGACTTTGTCAGGTTTCATACCGTGCTTTATTGCTCCATTGGCAATATTTTCTGATAACGCACCAAAAACACCAAGAAAATCTATATGCGAATCTGCAACATGACAACCGATATTGGTGTGTAACGTTACCGCCTCGGCCCCCAGCTCAAGCATGTCGCCAAGGATTGCTACCCTGGCAACGGAATTAATCGCTTTGACGGTATCAAGAGCCGATGTCATTGATGCCGGGTTGGCATTATAGGTATCGTTTAGAATATTTAGCCCCTTCCCACTCCTCATCGATTCCATCCGGTTTGCGGTCGATGTAAAGTTTTCAAGACCATCAACGATGGCACCGAAATCAATCCCAGCTGAGTAAGCGATCGCTGCTGCTGCGCAACTGTTTGTACAATTGTGAAGTCCTGGCGTCTGGAGTTTCACCGTTTTCTGCTCTTTGCCACTATGCAGGACAAAAGACATATGTCCCTCACTGTCCGGTATCATATTCGTCGCCCAGATATCCGGGCTTTGCGAAACCGCACGGTCTGAAACACCATAGGTCACCTGCTTGTGATTTGGATACTTCCTGCTCCAGGCAACGATTCTCTCGTCATCGAGATTAACCACATGCACACTGCCTTCCCTTGAACCCGAGAACAGCTCTGCTTTCGCTCGTGCTACATTTTCTATGGTGCCAAGTCCCTCGAGATGAGCGCCATAAACGTTTGTTATGCAGGCAATATCGGGATCAGCGATTTGTGTCAATCTTCCGATCTCTCCCGGCTGGTTCATACCCATCTCGAGAATGATTCCCTTCTGTCCGACCGAGGCTGGCAGTAACGACAATGGCAGGCCGATAAGATTATTAAAATTTCCAGCGGTTTTCAGAACCCGTTTCGGTGGTTCATCAAGGTTCTCCGGCCAGTATCTGGCAAAAATTGAAGCGGTCATCTCCTTGACTGTCGTTTTTCCACAGCTACCGGTAATTCCCACCACAACCGGGTTATTGAATGATTTCAAGGCCTGCCTGCGCCACCCTGCAAGATTGCCAAGAGCCGTCAGCGTATCATCGACTTTTATACAGGCAACGTCATCCATCCCAACGGCTCTATCCTCGGAAATAATCAGGCATGCCGCTCCACGCTGAACCCCTTTTTCAAGATAATCATGGCCGTTGAATGATTCTCCACTCAATGCCACGAATATATCATCCTGGCCAATCGATCTGCTGTCAGTTGATACATTTCTAAAACACTTGCCCGTTCCTTGAACTGTGATGACGCCGTTCGATGCGGCGGCCACAAGCTCAACATCCCAGGCCAGTGAACTTTCCTGAGCACTCAGGCAATCATCAAAAAATGATTTACCCGTCTCGGTAATCTGATACTGTTCATGTCCCTTGCCCGCGATCAGGACGATATCTTCAGCCCCACCATAATGAACTGCCGCTCCGATCGCTTGGGCCCTGCCCGCTATCTCAACACAACCATGCTCATCTTTTTTACGATGAAAAAGCCAGTCCGGCTTCATCATTCGACCGCGGCCAATCGCTTCACTGTCTATGATATCCTGTCGAATCTTTGAAGGAGCCTCACTTCTTGGATTGTCATCGGTTATGATGGCGACATCTGAATAGCGGACTGCAATTTCGCCCATCAGGGGACGCTTTCCCCGATCACGGTCCCCGCCACACCCAAAAACACAGAACAAATTCCGGTGAGGCAATGTTTTCAGTGTAGCAAGCGCATTCTCCAGGGCATCCGGCGTATGCGAATAATCGACCAGTACAACAGGCAGCTCTTTTCTTTTTACAGGAAAAGAGACATGCTGCATTCTGCCGGGAGCGCCCTTTGCCAGGGAGAGATGCTTGCAGATGCTGTCCTGCTCCAGCCCAAGCTCTGTGAGCGCCGCCACGCTGACAAGCAGATTCTCAATGTTAAAATGCCCTATCAGCGGGGATCTAATCTGCAGCATGTCGCCTTTTGGGTCTATAAAGTGGAAAGATGTCCCGGATCTATCTATCTGTGAGCTGGCAAGTTTGAAGCGGGCGTCATCGGATCGCCCGCAGCGAATAGCTGGAAGTGACAGTTCATCACATAAAGTGGCAAGTTTCTCGGTCCAAGCCTTTTTCTGTCGATTCTGGGGGTCAGGCTCGTAGAACACAACGCTTGTACCAGCTACCATTTTTTCCCTGAACAGGAGACTCTTTGCCGCAAAATAATCGGCCATAGTGTGGTGATAATCAAGATGATCCTGACTGAGATTTGTAAAAATCGCCAGCGCGAAGGTCAGCGGCCCAACCCTTTTCTGTTCAAGCGCATGGGAAGACACCTCCATCAGCACATGGCTAACACCACCATCGTGCATCTCTTTCAAAATGGTAAAAAGGGCCACTGGATCAGGGGTTGTAAAGCTCGCCGGATAGCTGACAAGGGTACCATTTTTGTCATGAAAACGGTAATTGACTGTTCCAATGACACCAACCTGCAGGCCTGCCTGGATGAGCACATGCTCCATCAGATAGGATATCGTCGTTTTACCATTGGTGCCGGTAATGCCAATCATCTTCATCCGCTCTGCAGGATTGCCGAAGAAACGGGAGGCGACTGTTCCTAAAACCTCTTTTGTATCATCAACACCGATGACAACAATATTTTCAAGCACTTCTATTGGACGGTTGATCCACTTTTCGCTATTGACCAGAACGGCACGTGCCCCAGCACCTATTGCTTTGTCGATAAAATCATGACCATCGGTTGTTCCTCCTTGTACGGCAACAAAGAGAGAGCCTGGAATTATATTTCTTGAATCCGCAGAGACTGAATGTATTACTATCGATCCTGCCTTTCCAGAACAAAGGTTATAATCAATATCTGTCATCAACTCTTCGAGCAGGACACCGGCATGTTCTCTCTTTTTCATATCTTTCCAGTTATCATGACTGTTGCATTCAGTTGTTGCTGTTTTTCATAGTGCCTCCGCCATCGACCTCATCTCTTTCAAGATTAAGGACAACGCGAGTGCCAGATACAAGCACAGACCCTGCTGGAGGATCATGGCTCACGACCCGACCGGTTCCGTTAACTTTAACTTCAACGCCACTATTCTGTAACAACCGTAAACTTTTTCGCAGGCTCATTCCAACAAGATCCGGCATTTTGGCAATCAGTACATCAAATTTATTTTCAGATTGACCGGACATATTCTCTGACTGAAGGATATCGGTGTCTGAGAAACTGAAGTTTTTTTCTTCCTGCTCTTTAGGTTTCATCATGTCCGCAAGGTTCTTCATTACCTTTTGCCGGGCGGCAACAGGAACGATCAATCGGGAAACTCCAGACATCAACTTTGCATCGTTTGGTCCGGGAACGTCATAGCCCGGCCTGCTGCTGACTACCATAATAATCAACTCGGGCTTATGCATGGGAATCAGCGCAAAGGAGATATGGTGACGGATAAATGTTTTAAAACCATTATGGTGTGTGAATGAGCTGCTTTTTCCCTCAATAATTTCAGAGTTTAGCCGATCACTTTTGCCAACAGCCGATAACAGATATTCGATTTCTGCAGAAACACCATTTCGGACCTTCAGTTCTTCCTGGTCAGGTTTCAGATCCTCCAGAAGGTATTCACTCTGGTTGCGCCTGACCGCATAGCGATCAGCTGCATGGAGCGCTATTCTTGCTTCGCCGTTAACACTGCGTGAAAGCGCGGTCAACATCTGCAACGGGGTGAGCATTGCCGGTACCGTTTCAAAATCCCGATGCCCTGTTCCCGTCTTGTCGAATGCAACGCTTTCCGGGTTGGCCGCAACCGTGCTGATAAAATCGTACTTCTCAGACCTTGCTACCCCCAATTTTTCCCAAAGCTGGAGCTGAACTCCTAATTTACGCTTCTCAGAAACGATACTCCAGGGAAGCAAATTCCCTCCACTCTGACTCTCAAGCAAAGAGATCTCTCGCAGAAACAATTTAAAGTATAGTGGAACGGCAACCTGCTGATTAAAGACATCAGAGAAAACTGCTTCGGGATAGGTGTGAAACCGGTTCGGGTCGAAAGAGGGCGCTTGAGCATAACCGACGACCGCTCCCGTGGTTGCCTCAATGGCGAGGACTCCCATACTGATCGCAGCATCATCGTGCCAATATTCATTCACGTACTGATCCAGTATCTGCTGAATCTTTAAATCCAGTGTCAAGACCAGGTACCTGCCGTCAGGCCCCGGGATACTGTCACCAACTTTTTTCAGCTCTTCAACTTTGCCCGGATTTATTCGATGTTCAGTCTGGAGTCCGTTAAGATAAAACTCTACCCCTGAAAGACCGGTATCATTTTCAACAAACCCCACCAGGTGCGCTGCTGATTCTTTCTGGGGGTGATAGCGGACATGTTCTTTATGAAGGAAAATACCGGGTAGCTCCAGTCGGCGAATTTCATCTTCCTGCTTCTGGTTAATATCCTTTGCCAGCCAAAGCCGCAGGCCACTTTTCCTGAGACGATCCGCTATGGTATCTTCCGGTTCCTCGAGTATGGACGCAAGCGGGATTGTAATACTCTCAAGAGATTCGATTTCCCGTATATTTGCATATACCGAAACTCGCTCATAAGAAACGGCTAACTCTTTGTAGTTTCTGTCATAGATAGTGCCGCGGATGAGATCTCTGTTAACAGGGGTATGCCATTGCTTAAAAGCCCAGGATCCGAGAAGCTGCTCGAGCACATCAGGACGGTAGTATAGTGAGTACCAGAGGATTCCACCAATCAAGGCGAAGATAAAAGGGATACATACCAAAAGCCACCGTCTTTTTTCTCCCCTGGTGCGTAGACGGGAACGCTGGGCCATTTCAGCTGCTTACCTGATTTTATAGACCTGTCCCTCTTCAGGGACATAGAGAGCTAACGCCTGTTGTGCCTGTGAATGGATGTTATTTGCCGACATCAGCCGGGCTCGTTCTGCAAGCAACGTCATCTGGTCATTTCTGATTGCATGGAGATTTGCCTCGACTGCCTGAATGGAAATGTGGGCCTGACTGTTGAGACTGCCCAGCCAAAGCACTGAACAGCAGACAACAACCATGGCTACGCAAAACACCTTGACAATAGCGAGCCAGAGCATTTTCCCGCCCGGAAGGTCGGATACCCTCCTGCGACGCAGCTGCTGCCTTACCTCAAATCCTGCCGTCTGTTGTGCGGTGAAGTGTATTTGATTTTGAATATTCATATATCCCCTCCGTGCTATGCAAGGCGCTCGGCGACACGCAATCGAGCACTGCGTGATCGTCGGTTAGCGTTAACTTCATAATCTGATGGCATGATTGGCTTCTTGGTTATCACTGCTAAGCTGTCACTGGCAGCAAATTTTTTTTTTACAATCCTGTCTTCCAGGGAATGAAAAGAAATGACACAGAATCTGCCTCCTGCTACCAGATGGTCAGCTGCCTTATCCAGAATCATGAAAAGATTTGACAGTTCTTCGTTTACTGCGATCCGCAAAGCTTGAAATACCCTCGTCGCAACATGGATCCTGGGTGGGTGAAATCTTCTGGGAATCGCCCTGGCAACGAGTTTTGCAAGCTGTCCCGATGTCTTGATGCCGCCCTGTTTGCGCTCATCAATGACTCGTGCAGCAATCCTTCGGGACTGCTTTTCCTCGCCGTAATAGAAGAAAATATCGGCAAGCTCTTTTTCAGAGGCAGAGTTGAGAATTGTCTCGGCTGTCTTTTCCCGTCTCTGGTCCATTCTCATATCCAAGGGTTCATCCTTCTGGAAACTGAAACCACGTTCACCACTATCGAGCTGCAAAGAGGAAAGTCCAACATCAATCAGAATTCCGTCTACCTGGACATAACCTGCTTCTGCCAGCCCCACTTCAATCTCTGCAAAATTTCGGCGGATAATCGTCAGTCGGCTTTCAAATTCAGCGACATTCTTCCCACTCTCTTTTATTGCCTGTTCATCCCATTCAAAAGCGACCACACGTCCGGCAGGAGCAGACCGCTTAAGGATTTCACGTGTATGGCCTCCAAGCCCGAGGGTGCCGTCCATGTAGACGCCGCCGGAGACAACCTGAAGCATGGAAAGCGTCTCCTCGAAAAGAACAGGTCGATGAATATCCCAGCGCGCTGAACCCACCGCTAGAATATTCCAAGTTTGGCGAGGCTCTCACCATACTGAGCAAGATTTTCCCGGGTCTTTCTAAACTCGATTAACCATGCCTGCTGATCCCATATTTCAACGAATTCCAGCATCCCGTTCAGGACCACATCCCTGGCAATATCGACCTCTGATCGAAGTGAAACCGGAATCAATAAACGCCCCTGCTTGTCGAGACTGCACTCGGTAACACCTGAGACAACATGCCGGATAAAGCTCGAAAGATTGGGTTCCTCACGGCCTTTTGAGAGCAGCTTGTCCTCAAATATCTGCCACTCTGATGCTGGGAAAACACGCAGGTGTTCACCCCATGACGTGACCATCAGGGTCTCCGATTCGAAATCATGCAGGACATCCTTGAATCTGCTGGGAAAGTTCAACCGTCCCTTTGGATCAAGCGTGTGCTCTGACCTGCCGCGAAATCGGCTTTTTATGGCATCCTGTTTAGACATGACTGTAATTGACTTCTTCAAGAATTATCCGCTTTCCATCCACTTTACTCCACCTTATATTCTTTTATACTAACGACGAGTACAAAGTCAAGGGAAAAACACGGAAATTCAGTATAATAGGAATCAACAACGCTCTTTAGAGAAGCACAATATCTTGTGTTACAAACAACAAGCACCACAATATTATGTACAAAACCAGTAATCGAGAAAATACATTGCAGAATTAAAAAAATAATTAAAAATAGCTATCATTCTGATATAATTACACTTATTTACTATGTAATATTATTTATCGTAAATATAAAAAAATATACGGTGGTTTATTGTGGATATAACAAACCAGTGAGGTAATTACAGTTGGTATATCAGTGAATTAAGCCCCAGGCAAAGAAGGACAAAAGATAAAAGCAAAATGAACAAAAAAGATGTCAGGCTTTCGCCTCAGGTAAATCTGGAGATAACGCAGGAACGTTTATAGATTTGCAGGGAATGGTACGATCATCAATGGTGTTTAACTTTGATCAAAAAGTGTTGGCTGAGCCATCCTGGAGATACTCATTTTACGACCAAAATGCTCAAAGGCATTAGCAGTGGCAACGCGGCCACGTGGTGTGCGAGTCAGAAATCCAGACTGGATGAGAAACGGTTCGTAAACGTCCTCAAGTGTGTTTTTTTCCTCACAAACTACCGTTGCCAGCGTTTCCAGCCCGATGGGGCCGCCCTGGAACTTGTCAATGATAGTCAGCATGATGCGCCTATCCATCTCATCTAAACCGAACCTGTCAACCTTAAGCAGGTTCAAGGCATCATCGGCCACCTGCTTATTGACGATTGCATGATCACCGACCTCGGCGAAATCTCGCACTCGCCTCAGTAATCTGTTGGCAATGCGCGGTGTCCCGCGGGACCGTCGCCCCAGCTCAAGAGCCCCGCTCTCATCAATCTTCATGCCAAGGATTTTCGCTGACCGCTCAACGATGGTAACCAGTTCTTCAGGTGAATAAAATTCCAGCCGCAGAACCACGCCAAAGCGATCACGAAGGGGGGGAGTCAACAATCCGGTTCTGGGTGTTGCACCAACCAGTGTAAAGCGGGGCAGGTCCATTTTCACAGATCGGGCACCAGGGCCCTGGCCAATAA
>RCNE010000247.1_pt1 | contig 28567 bp, 31 predicted proteins | sample 2041361 | NCBI WGS metagenome assembly RCNE01 (sample SAMN09708229, study PRJNA481090) | Marine sediment metagenome, whole genome shotgun sequencing project. | reverse complement strand
ACAAGAAGTTCTTAACTATCTTGTTGTCATAATAAAATTGTTGTACTTCCATAAAATTATGATTTGTCTAAAGGTTTTGATTTGTGATTAGTTTTCGGTGGGTTATTATCGAATAACATTCGAATGGAAGGTGTAACCGAGTCATCATACTGACCGCTGCGAACAGAAACAATAAAAGCAATAAAAAATACAATAGCAATAACCAAGCTAACTGTAATTAAAACATAAATAACACTCATACCTTACCTGAATAAAAAGCAAATTTAATTTTGTGCAAAAACATAAAATATGATATTTATCATGTTTATAAAAAGCTTTTAGTTCTAGCAACAAAATTAGTTGCTAAAGTTACAAAAATTACGATACTAATTGAACTCAAAGGCATTAAAATTGCGGCTACTATTGGAGATAAATTTCCGGTAACGGCAAATAGCATACCTATAAAGTTATATAAAAATGAGATTATAAAGCTTATTTTTATAATAGTTAATGTGCTTTTTGATAGCCCTAACAATTTTGGAATATCAATAAATTTTGATGCGTCAATAATACCATCGGAAGCGGGTGAAAATACATTAACGTTTTCAGAAACTACGATACCAACTGTACTTTGAGCTAGAGCCCCTGCATCATTCAACCCATCACCGATCATTAAAACTTTTTTGCCAGCATCTTGTAGTTGTTTAATATACTCTAATTTATTTTCAGGTTTTTGATTGAAAGCTAACGTTGTTTTATCTGGCAGCGTTTCTTTTAAGACTTGTTTTTCTCCTTCATTATCACCAGATAGTATACCCAAGTTATAGTTCTTATTTAAAATACTAAAAGTGCTTTTTAAACCTTTCCGATATGTATTTTCAAAAAGATAATTACCTTTAATAGTTTCATCTATTCGTACATGTATCGACGTTTGAAATGAAGTATTTGAAGGTTTATTTACAAAAGCTGCAGATCCTAATTGTATAAATTTACCGTCTACAACTCCTTCGATTCCTTTTCCGAGAATTTCTTTAAAATTTGTTACTTGTTTAAAATTATCAGTTTTAATTTTATCATACAAAATTCTGCTTAACGGATGATTTGATTCTCTTAGTAAACTTTTTATAGCTTGTTTTTCTTGCTCCGACAGGATTGCACCTTCATAATTTATGTTTGTTTCGTTCGTAGTAATTGTACCAGTTTTATCAAAAATGATTGTATCAATTTTTGATAGATGCTCTATAACATCAGTATTTTTAAGATAGATTTTTTCTTTGCCTAAAATTCGTAGCATATTGCCTAGGGCAAAAGGAGCTGACAGCGCTAAAGCACAAGGGCATGCAATGATTAATACCGCCGTTACCACATTGGCAATCATAGTTATATCTATAAAATACCAAATAATGCCTGAAATTATAGCAATAAGCAACACAATAATGGTGAATTGTTTACTAATAGAATCAGTTAAATTTTTAATACCACTATTCTTGTTTTTTGTAAAAATATCATTACTCCACAACTGTGTTAAATAACTCTGTGATACAGTCTGTAATACCTCCATTTCAATAGAACCGGAAAGCTGTTTTCCACCGGCAAAAATTTTATCACCAGAATTTTTACTTACCGCTAATGATTCGCCTGTTACAAAGCTATAATCTATTTGGGTGTTTTGAGAGATTAGAATTCCGTCTACAGGAATTAATTCGTTATTACGAATCAATAAACGATCGCCTTTTTGAATATCGTGAATTGAAATTGTTGTTTCTTTTTTGCTTTTTTCAATTTTAGTAACAGCAATAGGGAAGTACGATTTATAATCTCTTTCAAAAGATAAAAAATTATAGGTTTGCTGTTGAAAGATCTTACCTAGTAACAGAAAAAATACAAAGCCAGATAAACTATCAAAGTAACCCTGACCATAGTTAGAGAAATACTCAAAAGAACTCCTTAAAAAAAGTACAGAAATCCCGAGAGCAATAGGAACATCAATATTTAATATTTTGTGCTTAAGTCCTTTATATGCCGATATGAAATAATCATTTGCAGCATAAAAGACTACAGGTAATGAAGTTAGAAAGATAATACGTCTAAATAAAGGTTTGTATTGCTCTATCCAATACCCATCTGTCTGAAAATACTCAGGAAAGGATAACATCATAATATTACCAAAGGCAAATCCTGCAACGCCTAATTTGTAGATAAGTGAACGATCTGTCTTATTTTTCGAACTAGCTGTGTTTTCTAAACTTATATAGGGTTCATAGCCTATAGAGCTCATTAATTCAACAACTTTTTTTAGAGAAACTTCAGTATTATTAAAGGTTATTCGAACTTCCTTTTTTGGAAAATCAACTTGAGATGATAGTATTGAATTGTTTAATTTATGAAGGTTTTCCAACACCCAAATACAAGAACTACAATGTATATGAGGAATGTAAAATGTAATAACACTTATGGTGTCATCTATAAAATCATATAATTTTTCAACAATCTTAGCATTGTCTAGATAATTATACTTGCCTTTAATTTCTTCGGGAATTGCTCCAGGAGAATTCTCAAAATCATAATAACATGTAAGATCGTTTGCATTTAGAATTTCATATACAGTCTTACAGCCGTTACAACAAAAATTTTTATCGTTAAAACGGATACTATCGGTTTTGCATTCATTTCCGCAATGAAAACAATTTGTAGTACTCATACATTACTCATTTACCTAAGTCAAAAGTCTATTATTAAAATAATCTAAATTATGACATTTGTCATAAAAAATAAATTCTGATTAGACTGATAATTATCATAGGTAAAAATAGTAGTTCCTTTTAAATTTACTTTGATAATTAATAGAAAATAAACTATGAACAAAAAGATATTAATAGCAACAGATTTTTCTAAAAACGCATGGAATGCAATAGTATATGCTTTAGAGCTTTATAAAGAGACAGCATGTGATTTTTATATACTCAATGCATTTACTGCGACCCGTTTCCTAACGGATAGTTTAATGGTGCCCGAACCTGGTCATGATGCTTATGAAAAAGCTAAAGCTGAATCAGAGGATGGGTTGACAGAGGTTTCTAGGATGATCACATTTAGAGAAGAGAATAATTCTAAACACAATTTTACGAGCATTTCTATATTTGATAATCTACGAGAAGCTATCGAAAAAGTTGTGGAAGAAAAAGATATTGAATTGGTAGTGATGGGTACTAAAGGTGAGACTAACTCATTTAGTCTTTTGTTTGGTAGCAATGCTGTAGATGTTATGGAAAAAATACGTAATTGTCCTGTTTTGGTTATTCCAGAAGAGGCAGATAGCGTATATCCAAAAGAAATTGTATTTCCTACTAGCTATAAAACACATATCAAGAGACATGAATTGAATCATTTAGTTGAGATAGCAAAAATTAGTAAGGCTTCCATTAAAATATTACATATAGCCGAAGAAGATGAATTAGACGAACAACAACTTAATAATCAAAAATTATTAAAAGAATATTTTGAAGGTATTGAGTATTCCTTTCATTTATTGAGCCATATGGAAATGTCATCAGCAATTAATTGTTTTGTTGAAAGTAGGGAAAGTGATATGGTTGCCATTATCAATAAAAAGCACACTTTTTTTGGCAGTGTTTTCTCTCAGCCTCTGGTAAAAAATATTACATATCATACAAAAGTACCGGTATTAGTAATGCACGATTTAAGAAACTAAAAAATAGATACAATGGAAAATAAAAAAAACGTAGGAGTTTGGTTAGACAAAGAAAAAGCACTTATTGTAAGTGTTGAAAACGGAAATGAATCTATGAATACGATATTATCGGAAGTTGAAAACTTCCATATTCATGGTGGTTCTGGTTCAAAATTTAAAGGAGGTCCACAAGATGTTGTGCAAGATAGTAAGTATTTAGAGCGTGAAAAACATCAATTGAAGGGATATTTTAAAGATGTGACTTCAGAAATTGAAGATGCTCATTCTATTGTAATTTTTGGACCGGCTCAAACAAAAGAAAAATTCCGTAAAGAACTACAAGAAAATTATAAAGCAATAAGTGCTAAAGTTAAAGCAGTTAAAACTGTAGATAGTATGACAGAAAACCAGTTGAAAGCCTTAGTTAGAGATTCATTTAACTAGAATGGAAAATGATAATATAGAAATCATTAAGGCATCTGGTGAAAAGGCTAAATTTTCATTAGATAAGTTACGGACTTCATTAAAGCGAACAGGAGCAGATGAGAATATTATTAAGCAGATTCTTGATGTAGTACGTGATGAATTATACCAAGGTATCTCTACCAAAGAAATTTATAATCGTGCTTTTGCTTTATTGAAAAAGAAGAAAAGCTACTTGGCATCTAAGTACAAGTTAAAAAAAGCAATTTATGAATTGGGACCTACTGGGTTTCCCTTTGAGCGTTTTGTGAGCGCTATTTTAAAATATTCTGGCTACAATACTACCGTCGGAAAAACTTTACAAGGTAAATGCGTTACGCATGAAATTGATGTAGTTGCTCATAAAAAAGATGAAACGACAATTATAGAATGCAAATTTCATAGTGAGCAAGGTTTGAATTGTAATGTGAAAGTGCCGTTATACATTAACTCTCGTTATGAAGACGTAAAAAAGCATTGGAATGCCAATAGAAAAAATGGAACAATTTTAACGGAAGGTTGGGTAGTTACGAATACACGATTTACTACTGATGCTATAGAATATGGAAATTGTGTTGGTTTGTATTTGTTGAGTTGGGATCATCCTAAAGAGAACGGATTAAAAGATAGAATAGATAGATTAGGCTTATATCCTATTACAGTTTCTACATTACTAACAAATAGAGAGAAACAATTTTTGTTAAGTAGAGATGTTGTTTTGTGTAGAGAATTAATAAACGATTCTTTTTTTTTAGACCATTTAGGAATTTCAGATATCCGTAAAGGAAAAATATTGAACGAAATAAGCTTTCTCTGTAAAAAATAAAATTCACTAATGATAAATTATGCTAAAGTTCATTTTCTAGGTGCTGCAGGAACTGTAACGGGTTCTAAGTTTTTAATTGAAGTATTCGATAAAAAAATTCTAATAGACTGTGGTATGTTTCAGGGCTTGAAAGAACTACGGCAGTTAAACTGGAAGGAATTACCTATTGATGTTACACAAATAGATATTGTTTTATTGACGCATGGTCATTTAGACCATACAGGTTATTTACCTAGACTGCTCAAACAAGGTTTTAAAGGGAAGATTGTTGGTACTGCACCAACGTTGGCAATAACAGAAATTATATTGAGAGATAGTGGCAAAATTCATGAAGAACAAGCGAAAAAAGCCAATGAAGAAAAATATACCAAGCACAAGCCTGCTTTACCCTTTTATACAGTTGCTGACGCTGAAGAAATTATACAGCTATTTGAACCTGAAGTATTGGATAAATGGATTGCTTTATCAGAAAAAATATCCTATCGTTTTCAATATAATGGTCATATTATTGGCGCTACTTTTATAGAACTAGATATCAACGGAAAGCGTTTTGTTTTTTCTGGTGATATTGGTAGAATAGGAGATGTATTATTAGATGATCCTAAAAAACCTGAATGGGCAGATTATTTATTTATGGAGAGCACTTATGGTGGTAAATTACATCCGAAAGACGATATTGATGAATTATTAACAGCATTAGTAAAAGAGACTATTCACAATAAAGGGAATTTAATCATACCCAGTTTTGCAGTTGAGCGCTTACAAACCCTAATGTATATTCTTTGGAAATTATATGATAAGAATAAAATTCCTGCAATCCCGATTTTTGTAGATAGTCCAATGGGTAACAATGTCTTGGATGTTTTTCAACGTTTCCCTCAATGGCATGAACTATCCGATACCGAATACAAGTCTATGTGTAATCATATCAATATTATAGAATCATACAAAGAAACTTGGGAAACAATTGACAAGCCAGGCTCTAAGATAGTTATTGCAGGTAGTGGTATGGTTACAGGTGGTCGCGTATTGACATATTTAAAACAATTAATAGATGAACCTTCTACCACAGTATTGTTAGTAGGATATCAAGCTGAAGGCACACGCGGACGACAACTACAGGAAGGGACTCACGAAATAAAATTTTTCGGCAAATATTATCCCGTTAAGGCACAAATTAAAAATATTGAAAGTTTATCAGCACATGCAGATCAGCATGATTTAATCGAATGGATGAGTGAAATTAAAAATATACCCGAAGAAGTATTTTTAGTTCATGGTGAACCAACAGCATCTGACGCATTTCGAGTAAAAATAAAAGATACTTATAACTATCATGTAACAATTCCGAAACTTTACGATGTTATAGAATTAATGGTATAGCAACATGAAATAATTAGATTTTGTACTAAACTGATAGATGTCATTTTATAATCTATATATCATAACTACATTAGTGCTATGAACTGAAATTTTAAGACGATGAAAAAGCTACTATTGATTACTTTGACACTATTATTTCTGACCCTATTATTAATAAGTTGTTCATCCACCCAACTTATCGACACCTGGAGAAATCCTGATGTAACTGAGTTTTCAACAAATAAAATTTTGATTGTTGGTATGACTTCGGATGCAAAAGCTAGAAAACGATTTGAAAACCAATTGAAAGATGAATACCTTTCTAGAGGAATCAACGCTGTTATGAGTTTAGACGTATTTGAGTCATCTATTACGTCTAAAGAAAAATCGGAAGAAGAATTGTTGGCACTAGAGGAAAAATTGATAGATGAAGGTTTTGATAGTGTATTGTTTTCAAAGGTTATCGGAATTGATGATGCGATATCATATAATAGTACGTATCGAGATACAGATTACTCATATAGAAATTTTAGAGATGATTATTATACGAATCAGGATATTTACCATAACCCAGAATATTATATCAAATATAAGATCTATCACGCAGAAACCACTTTATATTGTTTATGCTCCGGTAAGGATAGAGAATTAATATGGAAAGGTTATATAGATATAGTTGATCCTGAATCTACCAAAAAAACTGTCGAAGATTATGTTCATTTAGTTATGTACGCTTTAGAACAAGAGCAGTTGCTTAATGCTAAAGAAGTAAAAGAAAAAGATGTAGCATTCTAAAACAATTTTCAATAATCATACTTCATGTTAACTAAATACCTGCCAATAATTATTATTCTGGCCATAATTTCAGAAATAATGGGTACGGTAGGAAGGTTTGGCTCTTCTGTTTATTTTGTGCCTGTAGCGAATTTTTTTTTAGATTTTCAATCGGTTTTAGGGATTACTGCTTTATTTCATTTATCAAGTAATATTAGTAAAATGGCAATTTCAAGAAAACATCCATCGTGCACATAAATCAAAGATGAACAAACTCCAAGTCGAAATAGGAAAAATTCAGCATACTCGGAAAGCTCGAAGAATTAAGCAAATATTAATTAAAAAAAGAGGTATAAACAATGTATCTCTTTCAGCTTCGGGGGTGATACAATTCGAATGGGATGCTAATCAAACGAATCAATCTGAAATCATTAATTCGGTTAAAAAATTAGGTTTAAATATTGTCAATGTAAAAAGTAATAATGAGCAGCCACAAAAAGAGGATAGTCATCCTACACATTCTTATCTCTACATTTTAGGGGAAAACACCGAACTTTATTTTGCGATAATTAGTGGTGTATGTTGGATTATAGGAGTTGTTTTATCCTTCATCTCTGGTGTCTCTGAAAATATCGCTACTACTCTTTTTATTATCGGAGCTATTTTCGGAGGGATTTTTACTTTTATCACCGCAGGTAAAGATTTACTTAGAGGTAAGTTTGAAATAGATTTTCTGATGTTATTTGCGGCAATAGGTGCTGCGGCTTTAGGAAAGTGGGGAGAAAGTGCTTTACTACTTTTTTTATTTAGTTTGGGACATGCTTTAGAGCATTATGCCATGAAACGAGCGAGAAAATCTATTGCGGCACTTGCTGAATTAGCTCCTAATGTAGCCTTGGTCAAATACAATGGCGAATTGACTGAAGTGCATATCGAGCAACTTAAATTAGGCGATATTATTGTTGTAAAACCTAATTCAAAAATAGGAGCTGACGGTGTGGTTACGAAAGGAACAAGCCCTGTCAACCAAGCATCTATAACAGGCGAAAGTATACCCGTGCATAAACGTCCCAGTCTCAACTGGAAAAATGAGGAAGAGATTAAAAAATTACTACCAGAGCACCGGGTTTTTGCGGGCACAATGAATGGCAGTGGAGTACTAGAAATTAAAGTATTGAAGAAAGCACAAGATAGTACCCTTTCTCGATTAATTACTTTAGTTAAGGAAGCCGAAACACAAAAATCACCAACACAACACCTCACCGATAAGTTTGAAAAATACTATGTTCCTTCCGTTTTAGTTTTAGTTATATTCTTATTATTTGCTTTCTTCGTTATTGATGAAACCTTTCATCAGAGTTTTTACAGAGCTATGTCTGTGTTAATTGCTGCTTCCCCTTGTGCATTAGCTATTTCTACCCCGAGTGCTGTATTGGCAGGAATTGCAAGAGCTGCCCGTCATGGCGTATTAATTAAAGGTGGCCGTCCACTTGAAGAATTAGGAGGAATAAGTGCAATTGCTTTTGACAAAACAGGAACGCTAACTGAAGGTAGACCTACCTTGACCCATGCTATTCCATTTAAAACAATAACCAAATCACATCTATTAAAAATTGCTGTTGCGGTAGAAGCGTTGAGTGACCATCCTTTGGCAGCAGCTATTGTTGAGGGAGGAAAAAAAGAATTAGGAAATACCGATATTCCTATGGCAGAAAATTTAAAAGCATTAATAGCAAGGGGTATCCAAGCCAATTGGAATGGTAGCATTGTTCATATCGGTAATCGAAGACTTTTTGAAGAATTGACAGGAGAGTTAATTCCTGAAGAAATTAACTTGAAAATGTCGGAACTCGAATCAGGTGGACATACCACTATGATTATTCATCAAGATGATGAATACTTGGGCATTATTTCTGTCATGGATATTGCCCGTCCTGAAGCCATTACGACTCTAGCTACTTTAAAAAAAATGGGTATTAAGCGGATGATTATGCTTACGGGAGATACTCAGAAAGTAGCTGATGCAATCGCTAAGATTATAGGAATAAATGACCCAATGGGTAGTTTGCTTCCAGAAGATAAAGTAAAGGCAATAGAACAACTAAAACAACAAGAAGGTGGTGTAGCAATGGTCGGAGATGGTGTGAATGATGCTCCTGCAATGGCGAAAAGCACAGTCGGTATTGCAATGGGTGCAGCAGGATCAGACATTGCTCTGGAAACAGCGGATATTGCATTAATGGCTGATAAACTGGATAATCTTCCGTTCGCCATTGGTCTGAGTAGAAAAGCAAAACTCATCATAAAGCAAAACTTAATTATCAGTTTGAGCATGGTAGCGCTTTTAGTTCCTTTGACTATCATGGGAACAATAGCAATTGGACCGGCCGTGGTGGGTCATGAAGGTTCTACGCTGGTCGTCGTGATGAATGCTTTGAGGTTGTTGAAGTATGAAATATAAAAAAGAGTTTCTAAAAAAGAAGACGATGGAGAACAATGTATATGATGTTCATGACGGCTAAACACCACCAGACCACATATAAGAACCGAAAAGAGTACTAATAATATATATCTATAAATAGTAGATTATCTTTTTTAAGACCCCATCAACTGTTTTTGCTCTTTTCTCTTCATAATTTCTTCTACCACCTTAAAGATTTGACGTTTTATTTTTCTGTATTTTTTAGTGAAAAAAAGCATTTCGGATGCTAATTTTTCATGAATATTCTTATAATGAGTATTCGCTTTTACACTATTTGTTTCAATTAAGTCAGCTAATGAACTTTCATGCTTTATGATAAGGTCATGCAATTCACTCCCAATTTTTTTTTCAGTTTCTATATTGCTAGCTAGCTTTTTTGTTTCTTTTTCTAAATCATATTCTAAAAAGTCAATATACTTTGAAGCCATTAGATTGTTTAAAAAACGCATTTCATCATGTATAAATTCAATTTCAGAATTCCAAAGTTTTGAATCTTCATGTAATTCTTCCGCACTTTTCTCTCTACCGTGCCAATCTTTTTTAAGTTTTGCTTTCATGACTCTGTGGTTTTATAGATGATAAATAGAAAGGGAGGAGGTAAAATACTTCCTCCCTTTCTTTCTAGAAAATGTTATTCAACCTTGATTGCTTTTTTAGGAGTTACTTTTGCTTGTTCTTTTTTCAATAAACCAAGTTTTAGTATTTCCTTAGTGTAATTAGCTTTTAAATCTTCATCAAGGTTCACATTTTCAAGAACTAAATATAGATACAAGTAATATCTTATGCAATGATATAAATCAGTTAACAAACTTTTAATTAATCAATTATTCCTCTTATATATTCATTTATTTCAATTCTAAAAGCTCTATATTTTTGTATGTAATTAAAAATTTCTTCAGCTATTTTTTCATGTGCTACTACATAAAAGTTATCACAACTTAAATCATTGCATTCTAACATGCCATTTAATTGATTCTCATGTTTATGTATTAAATTAAGTAAAATATTTTTCTCTTCTTTTTGAGCCTCAATTTCTTTAGTGAATATTTGAATCCGTTCAAATAAATTTAATATGTTCTTCTTAAACGGATATGTTTTTGTGAGATATTTTGTAAAAGTTAATTCACTATCAATAAAATCTAACTCATGCCTCCAATGTACAGTGTCGTAGAATAGTTCGTCTAGACTTCTATCGCGATTAAATTTTCTAAATACCAGTTCAGTTTTCATTTTTTTAACCTTTTAACGCTAAATTATTTATTGAATTTTAAATAAAATATGATGGATGTCATTTTGTACATTTTTAACATACAATAGCTTTGTTATATAATCTTTAAAACATGAAATCATGAAAAAAATAATAATCTTACTAGTTTGTTTAAGTTTGCATCAATTAGTGTTTTCACAAGTTTTAGAAGAAGTAGATGCTGTTTATCCTTTTCAGGAAGAGCTTGCGGCAGTAAAAAAAGGTGATCAATGGGCATTTATTAATAAAGAGGGAGCAATAGTGATTGATTTTAAAGATGATCTCGTTACAAGTAAAAAAGACAGTGACTATTACCCAATGTTTGTTGAAGGTAAGTGCTTAATCAAAAAAATGATTGATGGCGAATATCGTTTTGGATACATTAATAAAGAAGGAACTATAATTATTAAGCCTCAATATCTAAATGCTACAAATTTTACAGATGGATTTGCAATGATTATAAAACTCGATACGACTAAGATGGGTTCAAATACAGCCTTAGGCAAAAGAATGATAAATTCAAAATTAGAAGAATATATTATTGATGCTTCTGGTAAGATTGTTAAGTTTTTAGATAATTCTAGAGGTTATATACCATCTACTACAGATACAACTCAAGTCCCAAAGTTTATATCGAAGTTTATTGCACCACGTTTAGCGGCTGTAAAAAAGAGTAATGGAAAATGGGATGTGTATAAATTTTAAATAAAACTATTATGTCATTAAATTTTAATCAATTTGCATCGGAAGCAAATGCGTTTTTGAAAGAGTATACAGAAGGTCTAAGTCTTGGAGATGATAGAGAAAAAGCAGGTCGTATTTTATCTTCTATTTTGCATGGTTTGCGAGAAGTAATCTCAACCGAAGAATCATTACAGTTAATGGCTCAATTTCCTATGTTTTTAAAGGCAGTTTATGTTAATGGATGGTCTTCGCATAAAAAAAAGAAAGTGAAAAGTATGACTGACTTTATTGATACTATTCGAGAATTTGATGGTGTAACCTCTATAAATGATTTTAGATCAGATGAAGTAGCTGAAAATTATATAAATACTACATTTATTCTATTACGAAAATATATTTCTTTGGGAGAGTTAGAAGATATAAGAACTGAACTGCCAAAAGATCTCAAGTCAATGGTATATCACAGAATTATGTTTTAAGAAGTAAAAAAATTGATATTATGTTTGCTAATCGAGAAGAAGCGGGAAGATTATTGTTTAAAGAATTATTACAGTATAAAAATAAAAAAGATGCTATAGTTGTAACCATACCCAGAGGCGGTTTACCTATCGGGCATACCTTGGCTAAAAAATTAAATTTACCATTAGAGATTGCCTTATCTAAAAAAATAGGGTACCCTTCGAATAAAGAATATGCAATTGGTGCAGTAACCTTAGAAGATAGGTTTTTGAGTACTATAGCCTCTCAAGTTTCAGAAGACTATATTGAAGAGGAAACAATAAAAATTAGACAACTGTTAAAAAAACGCTTTAAACAGTATTATGGTACAGGGAAACCGATACCCCTTAAAGGTAAAATCGTTATTATAGTTGATGACGGTGTGGCTACTGGAAATACCCTAATCTCATGTATACAATTAATTAAAAAACAACACCCTGCAAAGATTGTTGTAGCCTTACCGGTAGCATCTAAATCAGCTTTGAAAAGAGTAAGAGAATTAATATTAATTGAAGATACTATTTGTTTAGAAGCCCCAGAGGATTTTCGAGCGGTAGGACAGTTTTATAATGAGTTCAATCAAGTAAACGATGCTGAAGTTATTGAATTATTGAGGAAAGCCAACGAAAATTATCAGTTAGAACACAGTAAGACTTAAAAGTTTATTGACAGTCTTCTAATGAATTATAATTACATTTTTGTAAGACTTGTTTATTTCTGCTACTATAGCGGTAAATGGTTATTCCTTTGAGTTTATACCCCTAAGCAGTCCAATAAATTTTGCTGCATGTTTAAATTGCTCTTCAACGGTTTCCAATAGTTTTCCCTTTTTCATCTCTTAAAAGATATCTATCCTTAAGAATTTGAATAGCGTTATCGGTTAGCATATTTATTATTTAAACCATTGTTTTAAATCAAATCCTAAAGACTTACCTAATATATTTATTAATGATGGTGTCGTTTCAGGATCAATTAAATTTAAAGCAGTTACCCCGCATAATTTTTCTACCAATTCTCTTCCACCTAAAGTATTTGTAGAAATTCCTGTTACAATATCTGGAACAATATCGAAGGCTTTCATGAGTCCGAATACAGCATATGGATCAGAAGCACTTAGAATTACACATTTTATATTTTTTCTTATGGCTTCAATAGCCAGGTCACCATTATATGGTTCTAATGGGGAAGCGCCAATTTCAATAACAGCGACATCTGCATCAACAAGGGCAATCTTATTCTTTAAGTAATTTACTTTATTAATGTAGGTATTTTGATCACAAATAGATGATGGTAACCCAGCGTCAACAAAATCATAAACAGCATCGGCACCAACATCTTTTATTGCCAAAACATCTTTATATCTTCCAGCTCCTGTAAGTTTAGCACCTACAACTTTTAGCCCTGCTTTTTTGAATATATTAGTTACTATACGGGCTGAGGTTGTTTTACCGGCAGACATAGATGTGCCTACAAATAATACTACAGGTGTTTTAAAATCTGTATATTTTACAGGTTTTACAAAATCATGCATCCTTAACTTTTTGTCATCTCTAAAAGCATGACCTATATATTTAACCTTCATCATTTCATGAATGTAGATAGATTTTGAAGTAAGTTTTCCCAATAGACCAGCCGCAGTTAAAACATGTAAAATTCCATCATTTTCTGTTGCTTTCCAAGTCCCTGTAGCTTCTAATGTAGCATGTCGTTCTCCTAATGCACCGACAAGAGATTCACCTCCCATTACTCCGCGCATTCTTCCATTTTGTAATTCTAATTTAAAATTAGTACTCCCTTGAGTTATAATCTCACAAACTACATAATCTCCTGTTTGCCAAAGTTTTTTGTCAATTTTTTTTACTACAAAGTCATTGTCTTTTAAATCTGAAATTCTTGTGAGACTGGTATAAATATATTTATACTTCATGATGCGGGTTTTTATTTTTATCAAGAGTATCATTAATTAACAACAGCGTTAATAATGCTGTTCTTTCTATTAGTTTATCAATAAAGATAAATTCATGTTTTGCATGTGCACCATCACCTGTTGTACCTAAACCGTCTAATGTAGCTGTGTATAAGCTTGTAGTATTGCCGTCAGAGCCTCCTCCGGCTGTAGCTTGTTCTAAGTTTAAACCGATAAGTTTACCAGTAGCTTCTGCTTTTTTCCACAGTTGTTTATTTCTCGGTGTTCGTTCCATGGGATGCCTGCCTATATTACCTTCTATAAGAAGTTCTACTCCATTGAGCATCGGTTTTAGTTGATGAATTTTTTTGGTAATATATTCTCCATCTTTATTATTATATACGCGAACATCAATAACGGCTTTACTTTCTGCCGCAACAACATTAGGTGAGTTTCCCCCTTCGATCAATCCAACATTTATGGTAATGCCTTTATCAAAATCATTCATAGCATATAATTGTTGTATTTGATGTGATAATTCTACAATAGCATTTACCCCCTTTTCAGGATCTAAACCTGCATGTGCGGCTTTACCCTTTACAGTGATTGTAAATCTTCCTATCCCTTTTCTTGCTGTCTTTAATTTGCCTTCTAAACCTAATGGCGGTTCTAAAATAAAAGCTCTGTTGGCAATTTTTGATAATCTTTTGATAATAGGGGTAGACTCATGACTTCCTGTTTCTTCATCGGTATTTATTAAAATTATTGGTGTAACATTTAAGTCTAATTGTAGATCTTTTATGGCTAGTAGTGAAAATAGTATTTGAGTAATTCCGGCTTTCATATCATAAACTCCGGGCCCGGAAAGTTTGTCATTCTTTTGTATTATAGGAATTTCTTTAAGCGTATTTATATTCCACACAGTATCGCAATGACCAATAAGTAATTGTAAAGGCATATCTTTTTTTCTGATCATTGGTCGGGCATATAAATAACCTCCAGTTTTATTACCAGAAACATGTATAGTGTAAAAGCCTAATTTCTTCAATTTTTTTGTAAGAAATAGTATAATATTGTTAAGTGCCTCTTTATTATTTGAAGGCGATTCTATGGTAACCATCTCTTTTAATAGTTCAAGCATTTTTTTATGATTATCTTTTAAATAATTCACAATATCCTTGGCAATATGTTTTTTTGCAACTATCAAGTTTTAAAATTTTTTGGAAAAGGAAAGTTGTAAGTTTCAGTGATTCTTGCGAAGCGCCCTTGAGATATATAAACCAATAAAGGGTTTTCTTTGAGTTGTTTTTGTTCATCTTTTTCAGAAACCTTCAAATAGTTCTTATCAACATGAGCTGCAATAATTTTACCGGTAATTATACTATTTTCGTTAAAATCATCAATTATTTTAAAGAGCTTACATTCTAAAAATAGATAGGATGATTCAATGCACGGAGCATCAACAAGAGATGCTTTTATGGTTGGTAAGGTTTCAAGAATTGGCTTGGTACCTAAATTATCATCACAACGTGGCGTGGCACTCAATGAAGCTAGGGTAACTTGATCAGGGGTTGGAAAGCTAACCGTAAATTCTTGAGTTTCCTTAATGTTTTGATAGGTGGCATGATTTGGGGTGCACACAAAACCAAAGTAATTATCAAAACCAATTGGAGTGGCCATGTGTTTAGGAGCCAAATTATAAGTAGCACCTTCTTTAGTACCAATTACTATTAAAGGTGCAACGGTGAAAATACGTTCCCAAATAGGGATTGAAGTATCTAATGTGTAGAATTTATTTTGTGATAATGTTTTCATATATGTGTTTAAAGAGCCGATACTCTCAAACTTACAAAATGAAACAGTTAAAAAAGATGATATCTATCAGTCTTTGATTATTGTAAATTAGATAGAGAAAGGTATACTTCCTCTATCTAATTTAGCCATGTTTTAATCGGGTTTTTATACTTATAAATGAGGCTTCATTTTACTTTTACGTTTGCTAAGTAATTTGTTAAGGTCATCAATAGTTCTATCAGTCGCAAGCTCAAAGTTTTTCTCATTTGAAGTGGCAAAAATTCTTGGGCCAGATAAACTTAATTGTATTTCGCAAATTTTTCCTTTCCCTTTTGGGTCATTTTCTAATTTATAAAATACATCTGCACGTATAATATCATCGTATTTTTTAGCTAGTTTTTGTATTTTTTTTATTCCAAATGCTTCCATAGAATCGCTAGTTTGCATTTTTACGAATTGAACGTTTATTTCCATAGGTGTTATTTTGATTATTATTAGTAGTATAAAATTAATTATTTAAGCTTCGATTTTCAATGATAAATATCAGTTGATATTATTTTTCAGTAAAACCGAAAACTTAGTAAGTCTTTTGAAATAAGACATGCATAATTTATAATTTTCTTTTGAATATCTTTTTCATTAATAGTAAATTTTAAAATGCAACACTATTCTTAAAGCTCTTAATGTGTTCCATCTGCTTGGTTTACTCGCTTTTTCATGCCAAAGACATGGATCAGCATTTACTAAGTGCCAACCTTTATGTTTTTTCTGTTGGGCAGACCAGTCAAAGGGTTTTGGATCTATTGTTTCATCACCCCATTTTTTAGATAATAATTCAAACCTTCCTTTACTAACTACTGTTGATAAGGGGATAAAGTAAAAGTTATATTATCCGGGAGCTCAGTGATACTGGAGCTCTATCTTTTGGTATATAGCTTTAAATAAAAAAACAGGAAAACGAAGTAGCATTGTTTTCCTGTTTTTAGATGAAGAAAGTTCAATTTTTATTTATAAAAAATTGCCTTCAACATCAGTTTTAATCTTAAGGCGTTGGTCACCATTTTCTAAAGTGATTTTATATGTTCTCTTAGCACCTTTTTTAATGTGATATTTTAATAGATAAACATCTTTAGAAATTTTCCATGTTGGAAATCGCTTTTCAACTGCTTGAGCAACTGCAATAGGTAATTTAATGTTTTTAAATTTTTCGATGGTGCGAATAATTTTACCATCATTATCAAAAACAGCTACAATTTTACCTTCTGGGATATAAAATGACACGGTATGGTAATTGTAATCATCATCGTAAAAGTCAGCATCTTTTATATTATAAGCGGCGACTTTTCGTTGTAAAAATTTTACAGGGATTGCTGCCTCTGTATTATCAATCTTATTAAGGTATTTATAATTTCTTGCAACTATAATAACCTCAGATAATTCGATAGGATCTTGAGCATAGATGTTGGTACTAAGCCCAATAATGAATAAAATAATAAGTATTTTTTTCATAACTCAATTTTTTGGTTAATAAAATGAATGTTTTCCATTCCGATTAAACCAAAGTTATGATTATAACAAAGATGATGCAATGATAATTATCAGTTAAACAATGATATTTATCAGTTTATTTTTATCAGTTTATTTAAATTTAATAGAATTATTCTTTGCAGAGTTGATATAATTAAAAAGGGTAAGCATAGCTTACCCTTTTTATGAAGCAATCTGTTTGTTTTAGCTATTCAAACAATTTTTGATATCGTTTTATTAAAACAATACTTAAAATTAGTATCATTAGCGCAAATAATAAGCCCACTCCATTTTAAATTACATTTAAGTAATGTAATTTATTCATAGCAATCTTAAAAGAAAACGGGAAGATAAACTTCCCGTTTTCCGAAGAGTTAAAGACTGTCAAAAACTATTAGACAATTTATCGTACAAACTTATACTAAGATTATATTAAAACTGTAATTAGTTAGTTAACAGCCAACACTCTAAAAGATCTTAATTGCTTTGCAGTAAAAAGGATCTTTTCTTTTTCAAGCTTTTTCCGGTCAAATCAATAAACTAATTTTAATTGTTATGTATTAACCTTCTAAATTTTAAAAGAAACAGGAAGTCGAAACTTCCTGTTTCCTGAAGAGTTAAAGACTGTCATTAACTATTAGACAATTTATTGCATAAACTTATACTAAGATTATACTAAAACTGTAATTAGTTAATTACCAGGTCAAACTCAACAAACCTTCATTATTTTACAATAACAAAAGGTCATTTATTAGCTTCATTAAATTAAAGAACTCAAACTTTTAATTAATAGTCGAATTTAGATATAGTATATGATCTAAAATATGATATATATCAGTTTTTGAAAATTATTTATACCATTCAATGCCATAAGCCATGTTCAGCAAGAAGATTCCGATAAGGAAAAGCAACGTATATAGTATTTGTATAAACTTAACATTTATAAGAGTTAACCAATTGACCGTCTTTACAGGAAAAACAAAAAGTGATAAGCCAAAAAATAGTGCTGCATAGCCTATTAGTGTAACTATAAATACCCAACTATCTTCCCAAACATTATGAAATAAAATGTTTAACAATCCAATAGTAATTGCCATAAACGACGTAATAATTACAAATTTTTGATCTTTTAGATCTTCAAATATCTGTTGTATTCTTTTCGGATTTAAAGCAAGTATTAAAAAGAATATGATAAAATACCATCCCCAAAATTTGGCTAAAAATACGGCTATATTATCCATAGGTTTTTATTCGTGAATTACTAAAAAAGGCACATTGGTATGGTAGCTTATTTCTTCTACCGTTGGTTTAAGTATAATTTGCTGAAAAAGATTTAAGTTTTTAGCAATCATAACAATCATATCAATATCTCTGCTTTCTACAAAGCATTGAACACCAGCTTCTATTTTTTTATTAGTTACTTTATGAAAACTATGTTTTATATCGGCAAAATAATCGTTTAAGTATTCTTTATTTTCTTGTTGAAAAGCCCTTAATTCTTCATTTTTCTTTGCAACATGCAATATTCGAATAGTTGAATCATGCATTGCAGCAAATTCTACTATATTATTAAGAATATTTGATTGATAAAAGGTGTTATAATCTGTTGGAAATACAATTTCTTTAGGTGTCTTATATTGAGTTTTATTAGGTATAGCTAATATTTTACCCTTTACTTTAGTAATTACGTCACCTGTATTGCTGCCTATAATTACTTCTTTAATACCTGAAGCACCTTTTGTACCCATTACAACAATATCTATTTTTTTTTCAAGTACTTGATTTCTTATAGCATCAATAAAATAATCATAACTGGCTAATGTCATAAAATGATGCTTAGAATTAGGGTGTTTTTCCTTAATTGTCTCTAGTAATTTTGCAAGTTCTATTTTAGATTGTTTTAAAAGACTTTTTTCTATAGTTTCACTAGTTGGTACCATTGGTGTCTCACCACCCGCATAATTTATAATAGTTGTAACATGAAGCAAATAAAAATTACATTTAGTGTCTTTAAATAAATCTAACGCATATTCTATTGCTTTCCATGCATTATCCGAAAAGTCAGTAGGTATTAATATCTTTTTCATTCTATTGAGTAACTATTATCGTTACAAAAATAGACAGGCAAGGCTGGTTAAAAAATGATATATATCATAGAGAAACTATGAGTGAAGTATTTTAATTGATCTTTTTTAAGCTGTCGATATCAATAATCTTAATATTTCTGCCTTCAATGTCTATAAGACCATCTTTTTTTAAACCAGAAAGAGTTCGTATAAAAGTTTCGGTAGCAATGCCAGCAACGCTCGCTAGATCATTTCTAGATATTCTAATACTTTCATCTGGGCGACTATTAATTTTTTCGGTAAACCTAAGAATAGTGTTGGCAGTTTTTTTTCTTACTGAGCTATATGCCATTTGTAACAATTGCTCTTTGATGTCAGAAACATTCTCATTTAAATAATCTATTAAATCTAATGTTACTGCATGATTATGATGTAGAATACCTTTCAAACTATTTTTTGCAACTCTAAATACTGTAGTATCTTGTATAGCTGCAGCTGATTCTTGATAATGATTACTTTGTGTGAAAGATGTTAAGCCAAAGAAATCATCATCCTTATGTAATTCGGTAATCAATTCTTTGCCTTGTTCATCAATTCTAAATGTTTTTACTACACCTTTATAGACTAAAAAAATGTAGTTAGAATTATTGTTTTCACTGTAAATTGTTTCGCCAGCTTTATAAGAATGCTCTTCACCGTAATCGGTAAAATAGTTTTTAAGATGATCTAAGGTTTTTAGTGTATTGTCTTCACTAGCTATTTCGGGAGTTGCTTTTTTTTCGTTATTTTCTTTTAGAAGCGCTACTTTAGCCAAGCGACTTTCGATAGCATTAATTAATTCATGCTCTTCAAAAGGCTTTGTTAGATAATCATCGGCACCCATTTCCATACCTTTGCGGATGTCTTTGCGCTCTGTCTTAGCTGATAGAAAAATAAAAGGAATATGCTGTGTTGTTTTTTCTTTAGATAAAGTTTCTAATACTCCATAACCATCTAATTCTGGCATCATAATATCGCATACAATAATATCTGGCATATGCTTTTTTGCTTGGTCAACACCTATTTTACCATTAGCAGCTGTAACAATTTTATAATGTGCGAACTCTAATAGCTCAGCAGTATTTTCTCTTACTGTAGCATCATCTTCTATTAATAAAATTTTTTTCATTTGTTGTTAATCATTGGTAGTTCGACAATAAAAATAGACCCTTTCTTTTCTTTACTTTCAAAACTGATTGTTCCTCCTAAATTCTCTAAATGCCCTTTAACGATATTTAAACCTATACCTGTTCCTGGATCGTTGATAGCATTTTCCGCTCTAAAATAACGATTAAAAATGTATTTCTGATCTTTTTCAGGAATTCCTCTACCTTGATCTATGATCTTAAATATAATATTTTCATTAATTCTGTCGGCAATGATATTAATTGTACTATTTTCTGGAGAATATTTAATAGCGTTGTGAATTAAATTTGAAAGTGTAAGTTCTAGTATTTTTTCATCTTGAAGTAGGTTAAATTCATCTATATTTTCTGGTATAACTATTTGCTGTCCTTCTTTAAGTAACATATTCGCATTGTATACAACTTCGTTTACAACTTTAGTTAAATTAAATTCTCTAATATTATAATTTATTTTACCAGTATCTAAACGTTCAATAGATAAAAAATCATTCAAAATATTATTTAAGTAGTGTACTTTACTCGAAATTGTTTTTATGTGTTTATCTCTTTTTTGTTGCTGCTCAGTAAGCTTATATTTTTCTAATAAAATAGTTGATGTTAAAATACCACTTAACGGTGTTTTAAACTCATGAGAAACTAAAGATAAGAATTTGGTTTTAAGTTCATTCAATTCTTTTTCTTTAGCCAGTGCTTCCTCTAACTGAGCTGTACGTTCTACAACTGTTCTTTCAAGATTTTCTGTATAATCTTTTCTATCTGAAATATCTAAGATAATAGCAACAAATACTTCCTTTTCACCTAATTTAGATAATTGTAAATGTATCTCAACAAAATAGGTGGATTTATCTTTTCGCTCATGTACTGTTTCAAATATGATTTTTTCATTTGTTCTATCGAGTAATGTTTTAATTGCTTTTCTAAATTCACCTTCTGTAAAATCGGGTTTTATGTCAATAGGCGTCATTTTTTTTAATTCATCTAAGGTGTAGCCAATATTATTTAGTGCACCTCTATTTACATCGATGAATTGTAGAGAATCAGTATCAAAAATAAATATTTCATTTAAAGATTCGTCAAATATTTTTGCCCAGTGAATTAGATCTTGCTCTACTTTTTTACGCTCTGTAATGTCGGTAACCAGCGCAATAACATGCATTTCGTCATATATGTTAAATGGATTTAGCCCAACTTCTACAGGAAAAGTATCTCCATTTTTTTTTGACCCATATAAATCTCTTTCAATACCCATTTGCCGTTTCATACTATTTTTCATGTAGCCTTTAAAATGACCTCCATGTGCACCATGGTACTTTTGCGGTATAAGGATATGAAGTGGTTGCCCTACTAATTCATTTGTTTCGTAGCCAAACATTTCATTTGTTGAAGAGTTAGTACCTACTATTTTTTGAGTTTTGTCAACAATAATAACACCTTCAGATAAGGCTTCAGACAGAATATTAAAAATATCTTTATTTTGTTTGAGCATTAATATAGTGTAGTACTTAATTAAAGTGCCGTAAAGATAAAAAAAAGAATCATTCAGTTATATAGAAACTGACATTTATCATAAGATAATTTCTTTGCTAATTTTAAATTTACCATCAACAAATACTACCAATTTATGCTCACATTTAAGAACTTTAATATTGCAGATTGGTTTTCGTTTTACCGAATATTTGCTGCGCCATTTCTTATTGTATTATTATGGCTCGATCAACGTGAACTTTTTACCTGGTTTTTACTCATTAGCTATAGTACAGATATGATTGATGGCTTCTTAGCTAGAAAATTAAAAATCACAAGTGCAAGAGGGTCACAATTAGACTCATTTGGTGATCAGATAACATTTACAATAGGGCTAATAGGGTTGCTCATTTTTGAGTATGAATTTATTAGTAAAAATTACCTCATTATATTAATTGCTTTTTCGCCTTACCTAATTCAAATGCTTATTGCGTATTCAAAATACGGTAAAGCAACTGCTTTTCATACCTATTTGGCAAAACTATCTGCTTTAGTGCAAGGAGTGTTTATTCTATGGTCCTTGTTTTTTGAACCTATTTACAGCTTGTTTTATAGTATGATAATTATAGGTTTATTAGAGACTATCGAAGAGATTACACTTATTTTTATGTTTGATGAATGGGTTTCTGATGTAAAAGGTATTTTTTGGGCTTTAAAAGATAAAAGACGTTTGAAAAAGGAAAAGAATTAGTTAAATAATTGAGCATGAGAAGTTATTCACTATTTACCATTTTGTTGTTGTGTTTAGCAATATTAGTAGTAGATATGCTGGCATTTTATTGGTTACAGTCAATAACACAATTACTTGCATCATCTACTTTAAAAACGGTCATTACTATTTTGTTTTGGTTCTTTACAATTGGGCTTATAGCAGCAATTATAATATTAAAAGTGACCATAGAAGATATTGACCCTAAACGAAAACAATTGCTTATTTCGTCTTTGTATGGTCTTACGGTATCTTCATTTATACCGAAATTCATTTTTATTAGTATCATTTCGATACTCTATTTTACTAATTTTATTTTTTCTGAAAGTGAGTCGTTACTTATTGTACCTCTCATAGGCTTGTTTTCGGGATTTCTGCCATTTTTTGTAATTCTTTACGGAATTTTTAAGGCACTGTATCAATTTAAGGTGCATCATATTACACTTGCTCTAGAAAAGCTGCCCGAACCTTTTAGAGGCTTGCGAATTATTCATATATCTGATCTTCATTTAGGGAGTTTTAATTTTCGCTATCATATTTTAGATAAAGCGATACAAAAAATTAATCATTTAAGCCCAGATCTTATTTTTTTTACGGGTGATTTAGTAAATAATTATGAATGGGAGTTAAAAGGATGGGAAAAAATTATTAAAAAGCTAGTTGCTAAAAAAGGGAAATTTGCTGTGTTGGGAAATCATGATTATGGTGATTATAGCGAATGGCCTTCCGCGAAAGCGAAAAAAGAAAATTTTGAAGCCATCAAACAGTTTTATAAAAATACTGGATTTAAATTGCTATTAAATGAAACTGTTATTATTGATCTGGCAGAAGAACAATTAGCAATTGTAGGAGTAGAGAATTGGGGAAATCCACCTTTTAAGCAATATGGAAATTTAAAAAAAGCATTAGATACTATTGATGACGGTTTAGTTAAAATACTGTTATCACATGATCCTTCACACTGGAGTGAAGAGGTGGTTGAAAAAACGAATATTGCACTTACTTTGTCGGGCCATACACATGGCATGCAAATGGGGGTGAGCTTAAAAAATAAAAAATGGAGCCCCATAAAATATAAGTATAAACATTGGGCGGGTTTATATAATTACGAGAAACAGTATTTATATGTTACCAGAGGTTTAGGGTGGTTGGGTTTTCCTGGTCGATTAGGAATGCGACCTGAAATTACGTTTATAGAATTAAAAAACTGATGCTTGCTAAAAGCCTATTTTATTTTTTAAGGATGGGAGCTCCCATTTTGTAATTTCTTTTAAAAATTCATCAACTTTTTCTATGACAAGTTTTTCATTAATTTCTTGTGGATTGTATACTCCTAAATCTACACTGGTATCATCAAGAGACATATTTTCTACTACAGGAAATAAAATAAACGCATACACATCTCCGCTATATGATTGTGAAAACACCAACGCTCCGCCTTGAATAAATTGATAGGAAGGTATTTGATTTGTTTTTTTAATCAATTCTGGAGGAAAAGAGTCAAAAGTAATATTAACGGCTTCTTTAGTATTCATCCAATTTAGTTGTTGCACACTCCAACCTATATCATATTGATTTACAATAGAATTAAATGTATTTAATATAATTTCTTTGGTTGTAGATTTCCATATAATCTTTTTCTTCACAACCGTTTCTATAGAGGTTTTATAATCAATTATGCGCTCTTCTAAATGCTCAATTTTCATAGCTAACAGTTTTGTTATTAAACTAGATTAATTTTTTATGCTCTCTAATCCTATCCTCATTTTATATATTTTTTAATTTCTTCTCGTAGTGCTGTTTGTAGTTCTCCTACGACGTGTTGTATTGTTATTATCTCTATGATATTGCCCAATATTATCACCAAAAAAATTATTGATTCTAGTATATCTACTACGTCTTAAATTAATAGTGTTATAACGAGAAGGCAAGACGGTAGTGCGTATCCATACACCATTATCTAAATAAAAATAGGTACTTAATGATAGGTCATAATAAATGTAATGATTAGGAAAATAAACATAGCGAACTGTTTCTATTCTATTTGGATAAAACCAAGTCGGAGGCGGGTTATTTGATCTGGTTGTGAATACTAGCGGTCCACAACTTTCTAGAGCTAAAAAAAAGCCTATAGCGATGAATGTTACAATGAGTTTAACTATTTTCATTTGAAATTATTTTAGTATATAAAGTAATGGATATTCAACGAAAATTGAAATGATAAATATCATTTTGTTAAAGAATTTTGCAGAGTAATTTTACATGTAATTAACACCTCATTTTTAAGCATGGAAAATTGCACAAGTTATTTAGAGACATCACCTTGTTAAATAAAAATATAGAAACCAATTATCCAGAATGATATCGGTTTTTAGATGAAAACCCTATGACTATTCCGACGAGTGATCATCCCGATATTAATATAGAGACAATGCAAGATTATTTGAAAAATTTGTTAAGACACCATTTAGAAACACACTACAGCTAGTTTATTGTACTTTTAACATTATGGCAGGTTGTTTTTATTGTATGTTTTCATCTTGTGTTTTTGAAATGTTTTGGTTTAACTGCCTTATTTTTGCGAATTCAAATGCCTTTATAAATCCCATTAAATGAATAAAGGTGTGAAATATCATTAAGACTTACAAGTACAATTTTCATACTATTTTGATTATTAGAAACGCCTCATTCTTCCTGTAATTTCCTCTATCTCAATTAAGAAAACAATCGGCGTATCACCCTTATTTTTTTTACTAGAAAACTGATTTATGAAGTCTAATTTTTTGTGTTTTTTTACAATTATAAGATCTTTTACACCCAAAGAAAAAGTATGAAGGTAAGCTTTGGCATCGCTACCTTCTAATTCTTTAAAGATTCCGTGCGCCAAAACAGAATTCCAGTTATTAACAGAATCTATTTCAGAGACCTCTAAACAAACAGATGTATTTTTACGCATAGCTTTAACCTTATGCCCTTCATTGGAATAGGCAATGATAGCATTCTTATCTTTATCGAAGAAGTAGGTAATGGGAGCTATAAATGGACGATTTTGGTCGATATATGCTAAATGACCAATGTAATTAGTTTCAAGTAGTTCATAACTATTCTTTTCGCTTAGAGTGTTTATCATAATATCTTATTTTTAGGAATCATTTATTCTACCATTTTTCCAATTTTTCTTTGAAAAGTTCATAGCTTTAATTATGAAATTGATGCTACTAATTTAGTTGTGATAATTGTAATATGAAATTAAAAAAGAAGTTTTTTATTAATTATTTTACAGGAATCACTAATAAAGGAATGTTTAAGTGCAATGCTATTTTATGAATAGCTGACTTTGAAAATAATTTTTCAAAAAATGAATATTTATTATTTGTCATAACTAACAGATTAATCTTAGCTCGCAATTGAAATCTCTTAATTGCCTCAGATATATTTTCATTAGCTACTGCATGAAACAAGTGTGCTATGGTTCCAAAATAGGCATCTAATGCTAATTTATTTTTTTCTTGATCTTCAGATAGTTCTTCGCTATAAAATACATGTAAGATGTTGATTCTAGGGGTATAAGCGTTTGCAATATCTAGAATAACATTTAATTGTTCTAACGGATAGTTAATAATATAATCTGTTGGAAATAATATTTCTTTAGGTACTTCAAAATCAAAATTTTCTGGTATAGCAAGTACAGGGCATTTAGATTTTTTTATAACATGAATAGTATTTGAACCAAATAAAACTTCTCTTGCTTTAGAAGATCCTTTTGTTCCTATAATTACTAGATCAATATTAAACTCATCTGTAAATTCTATAACAGCATCCGATAATATATTAAAAGAAGAAATTATTCTAAATTTATGTTTATCGTTATTATATGTTGCTTTTAGACTAATAATTAATTCTTCTAGTTTTATTTCAGAATTTTTTTTTACCATATCAACAGCTTCCATCATATATTGATCAGCATTTAACTGATACTCATAATTGTAAATCATGGGCGTATAGGTATTCAAAATAAAAAAGGCACATGGCTCATCTCTAAATAGTTGTAAGGCATAGTGAATAGCATTAAGTGCATTTTCAGAAAAATCAGTTGGGAGCAATACTTTCTTCATGACTGCGATATTTTAATTTATTGATGTTAAAATTAGCGGCTTTATATCGTTAAACCAATGATAATTGTCATTTTAGTGTAAATGCTAAACGTAGAAAACAATAACTGATCTTTATCATAATTATAACAACTAATAGCGATTAGTTTTGTTACGATTAACTAAAATGTATTTAAATAATTTAAAAATGGGATATGACAATTTAAATGTAGTATCTATTCAAGAAGCCGTTTCTCATGTAAATTCTGGAAATAGAGTTTTTATTCAAGGTGCAGCAATGACTCCAAATGTTTTAATAGAAGCGTTATGCAAACGAAGTAATGAATTAAAAGATGTAGAAATAATGCATATGCATACTGAAGGCGTAGCTAGATATGCTGAGTATCCATGCAATGAAGCATTTACAATTAATAGTTGTTTTGTAGGCGGAAATGTAAGAAAGGCAATTAATTCACATTATGGAGCCTATATTCCAATTTTTCTAAGTGAGATTCATTTATTATTTAGAAGAAATATTTTACCATTAGATGTTGCTTTTATTCAGGTTTCATCTCCAGATAAGCATGGTTTTTGTTCATTGGGTGTCTCAGTAGATATTACTATACCAGCAATTGAAACTGCTAAAATTGTTATTGCACAAGTAAATCCTCAAGTGCCAAGAACTCATGGAGATGGTATTATACATATAAAGAATATTGATTATGCTATTGAAGTTGACATTCCTTTGCATACTTTAGTTATTGGCGAGCCTACAAATATAGAGAAGGCTATTGGGAAAAATGTTGCATCTTTAATAGAAGATGGAGCTACATTGCAAATGGGTATAGGTAATATTCCAAATGTAGCTTTAGCCAATTTAACAAGTCATAAAGAACTTGGTATCCATACCGAAATGTTTTCTGATGGAATCATTCCTTTAATAGAGAAAGGTGTTATTACTGGTGAACATAAGGTAAAAAAAAGAGGAAAAATTGTCACTTGTTTTGCAATGGGCTCCCAAAAATTATATGATTTTGTTGATGAAAACCCTATTATACATTTTAGAGAAGCTGCATACACCAATGACACAGGAATTATTAGACGGAATCCGAAAGTTACAGCGATCAACAGTGCTATAGAAATTGATTTAACGGGTCAAGTTTGTGCAGATACCATTGGTAAATATCAATACTCAGGTGTTGGAGGGCAAATGGATTTTATACGAGGTGCATCGCTCTCAGAAGGAGGAAAGGCAATCATTGCAATGCCTTCAATAACAACAAAGGGATATTCTAAAATTGTACCATATTTAAAGGAGGGAGCTGGTATTACTACTACCCGAGCCCATGTACATTACATAGTTACTGAATACGGAATTGTAAACCTTTTCGGAAAAAATTTAAAGCAGCGTGCTAAGGCATTGATTGAAATTGCACATCCCGACTTTCAAGAGAGTCTAGAAAAAGCTGCATTTGAGAGATTTGAAAATTTGGTAAGGTTAAAATAATAGAATAAGTGGTGTTTATAGACTACTATAAATGCCTTTTCTAAAATTTTATTGAGATAATATTTATTATAATAAATAACGAATTCTAGTTCTTGTGGACCAATAAAAACTTCTTATTTATGAGAGTTTTTATTGACTAATATTCCGATTAATCAATTATTTTATCCTACCTAAAGCACAACTTGCATACGATTTAGCCTTTTTTAGGAGCGAATTATTTTCATCTATAGTAGGATAGCCTAGTTTTGAAAGTTT
>RCNE010000713.1_pt1 | contig 28590 bp, 24 predicted proteins | sample 2041361 | NCBI WGS metagenome assembly RCNE01 (sample SAMN09708229, study PRJNA481090) | Marine sediment metagenome, whole genome shotgun sequencing project. | reverse complement strand
GGCGATAATAGCTACATTTCTGATTGATTGCATATGTGTTTTTTTGAAAGTGCAAAAGTAATCCTTTATTTTGATTGTCAGGCCATTTGGGTGAATATTAATTCTTTTGAAATAACTTAATAATCCTTGAAAAGTTTCTTGATAAAAAATCATTATTGCATGTTGAAAATGAATGGATAGCACTATTTTTATCAACTAATTTTTGAATATGAATTATGGATCTTTCTAAGGTTAAAATGGTGGTAACAGATATGGATGGCACCTTGTTAAACTCTAAAAGTGAAGTTAGCGAGCAATTTTTTGACTTATATGCAGATCTTAAATCCCATAAGATCCATTTTGTTGCCGCCAGCGGAAGGCAATATAGCAGTATTCAGGAAAAATTAAGTGCTATTTCGGACGAGATCACCATCGTGGCAGAAAACGGAGGATATATAAAGCAGGGTGACACAGAACTCGGGTCAATACTCCTGTCTCCGGATCATATAAAATTTTTAATACCAATTTTGCGTAAGACCAAAGGTCTATATACCGTGCTATGCGGCAAGAAAACGGCCTATATCGAACAGGATGAAACTAAATTTAAAACCGTTTTAAAGGAATATTATACAAAATTTCATGTGGTTGAAGATTTGATGAACTTACCTGATGATGATTTCTTTAAGGTCGCTATTTATCATTTTGAAAGCTCCGAAATGTATATTTATCCTGTCGTAAAACATCTTGAGGATATATTACAGATCAAAGTATCAGGGAGCAACTGGGTGGATATAGCTGATCCCAGAGCAAATAAAGGAGAGGCAGTTAAGGTATTGCAGCGCAAATATGGAATCACCAAGGAGGAAACGATGGTATTTGGTGATTTCAACAATGACCTGGAAATGATCGATCAGGCTTTTTTTAGCTATGCCATGGCAAATGCCCATGACAATGTTAAAAAGGCGGCCAGATTTCAAACAAAGAGTAACAATGAAGCCGGAGTGGAAGAAGTTTTACATGAACTAATCAAAGCCAAAAAACAGTAAAATTTATTAGTTACCCTTATCATGATTTATGATATTGAGAATATCATCTTTGATTCTTGTAGGTCGAAGTGTTTTGGCATCTATCAAACACCAGGTCGAAGCCGCTTTTAAAAGAAGGGTATCGCCTTTATAAATTGATACATGTCGCACTGATTTTACTCCCTTTGATTCTCCAACCCAAGTAAGTATGGTAAGTTCATCATCCAATACGGCCTGATTCAGATAATCCAATTCATGCCTCAGAACTACCCAAAAGTATTTATCCTTTAAGCCATTTTCAGAAAGTATGTTCCAGTGCTTTTCAGAGATGTCATTCACCCATTTCAAATACACAACATTATTTACGTGCAACAGTGTGTCAATATGGGCTTCCTTAACCTTCAATGAATAGGAATATGATACAGAATTTTCAGGGCTGTGTTTCATACTTTTTATTTGTGTCTGTCTTGTAACACTTTTTCAACATCTTTCAGGCTGTAACCTTTAGCCTGTAGTAAAATTAGATAATGAAACAAAAGATCTGCAGATTCATCCAAAAATAATTTTTCATCATTATCCTTGGCTTCAATGACTACCTCTACAGCCTCCTCTCCCACTTTCTGTGCGATCTTATTGATCCCTTTTTTAAACAAAGAGGCAACATAAGATGCTTCTGAAGGGTTATCTTTTCTGTTTTTGATCACTCCTTCGAGTGTGCTTAGAAAACCAAATTGTGATTCATTTGCTTCTGCCCAGCAAGTATCCGTTCCTTTGTGACATGTTGGCCCTTGAGGTTTTACACTGATTAGAAGACTGTCATCATCACAGTCATTTTTTATATCAACAAGCGATAGAAAATTTCCACTTTCCTCTCCCTTTGTCCAAAGACGCTGCTTAGATCTGCTGTAAAAGGTTACCTTCTTTGTTTCCAGAGTTTTCTCGTAAGATTCCTGGTTCATATAACCAAGCATTAAAACATTTTTAGTTTGCTCGTCTTGTATGATGGCTGGAACCAGTCCTGTGGTTTTGTCAAATTTTATAATCATAATCTTACATTTATCCCTTTATTATTAAGTTCGATCTTTAGATCACTTATTTCGATTTCCTTATAGTGAAACACACTTGCTGCCAGCGCCGCATCCGCCTTTCCGAGAACAAAAGTATCGCAAAAATGCTCAATAGTACCTGCCCCTCCACTTGCTATAATGGGTACTTTAACCATTTCTGATATTTTTTTCAATGTTTCATTGGCAAAACCATTTTTCGTGCCATCATGATCCATAGAAGTAAACAGAATCTCTCCCGCTCCCAATGCTACAGCCTCTTTGATCCAGTCGAAGAGATCGAGATCAGTTTCAATGCGACCACCAACAAGAAAAACCTTCCATTGTTGATCGATCAATTTAGCGTCTACAGCCAATACAATACACTGACTCCCGAATTTATTGGCGAGTTCCCTTATCAATTCAGGGTTTTTAACAGCGGAAGAATTGATGGAAACCTTATCCGCTCCAGCTCGTAACAACATATTTACATCTTCCACACTTGAAATACCTCCTCCTACAGTAAAAGGTATATTTACTTTTCTCGCCACCTTTTCAACCAATTTCACAAGAGTTTTACGTTTTTCCTTGGTGGCCGTAATGTCGAGGAAGACCAATTCGTCTGCACCTTCTCTTGAATATCTTGCTGCCAGTTCTACCGGGTCGCCCGCATCCTGAAGCCCTACAAAATTGACTCCTTTCACAGTTCGCCCATCCTTTATATCCAAACAAGGTATGATTCGTTTACTTACCATTCAGTTCTTATTAAATGTATTCAGGTTGATGTCAAAATAAATTTTTCCAATTGGGCCATACTGATCCTCTGCTCATAAATTGCCTTGCCAATAATGGTGCCTTCGCAACCCATTGCCGCCAGCTTGCCTAATTCATCGAAATGAGAAATACCACCTGAAGCGATCAAACTGATACCGGGTACTTGCTGTAATATCCGATCGTAAAGCTCAAACGATGGACCCTCCAGCATACCATCTTTTGAAATATCAGTACAGATTACATAATTGATCCCTTCATTTTTATAGGAATTAATAAAAGGAATGACTTCTTCCTCAGATGATTCGAGCCAGCCAGAAATAGCAATTTTCTCATCCTGTACATCTGCGCCCAGAATGATCTTTTCAGCACCATATGTTTTCAACCAGCTTTTAAAAACTTCAGGATCTTTAACGGCAATACTGCCTCCTGTGATTTGTTTGGCGCCACTGTTAAAAGCGATTCGCAGATCCTGATCTGACTTGAGGCCACCTCCAAAATCTATTTCTAAGTTGGTTTTGGATGCAATTTGTTCAAGAACCTTATAATTAACAATGTGCTGGCTTTTGGCTCCATCCAGGTCAACCAAATGCAAATAGCGTATACCCGCACCTTCAAAGGCCTTTGCCACCTCCAAAGGATTCTCATTATAAATCTTTTTCGTAGCGTAGTCACCTTTTGAGAGTCGTACACATTTTCCTTCAATAATATCAATTGCTGGAATTATTCTCATGCTAAACCGCGTTTATAAAATTCTTTAAAATTTGCTCCCCAATGTCTCCGCTCTTTTCGGGATGAAACTGACATGCGTAAAAATTATCTTTCTGAATGGCGCCTGAATATTTGACACCATAGTCAGTGTTTGCAATAGAAAATTCATTCATCGGAATATAATAACTATGCACATAATATACATAGGCCGCATCCATCACCTTGTCAAAGAGGTGCCCCTTTATATCAATAATCTGGTTCCAGCCTATATGAGGCACCTTTAATTCAACCCTGAACTTTTTAACTTCTATAGGGAATACCCCCAGACAGTCCGTATCATTTTCTTCTGAGTGCTCACACATAAGCTGCATTCCTAAACAGATTCCCAATACGGGTTGTTTTAAAACAGGGATTACTTTTTCTAAACCGAATTTTCTAATTTCCTGCATGGCACTTTGTGCCTCTCCCACACCCGGAAAAATCACCTTGTCAGCATTTTGAATCTCCTTTGTATCGTTGGTGCAAATTGCACTATATCCTAATCTTTCCAGCGCAAACTGAACAGACTTGACGTTTCCCGCTCCGTAATCAATAATAACAATTTTCATTTTACAACAATCCTTTGGTACTTGGTAATATCATTTTTTCCGGATCTCTCTTTAGGGCTACCTTTATGGCCTTGGCGAAAGCCTTAAAAATGGCTTCAATCTTATGATGCTCGTTCTGCCCCTCAGCCTTGATATTCAAATTGGCTTTGGCCCCATCCGTAAAGGATTTAAAAAAGTGATAGAACATTTCGGTAGGCATATCACCAATTTTCTCTCTTTTAAATTCAGCATCCCATACCAACCAGTTTCTACCGCCAAAATCGATGGCCACCTGGGCCAAACAATCATCCATTGGCAAGGTAAATCCATAGCGTTCCATACCCTTTTTATCATGAAGTGCCAGAGCAAAGGCTTCTCCAAGTGCAATAGCAGTATCCTCCATAGTATGGTGCTCATCTACTTCAAGGTCTCCTTTTACGGCAATCTCCAGGTCCATATTTCCATGTCTGGCAATTTGATCGAGCATATGATCAAAAAATCCTAGTCCGGTATCGATCTTGCTCTTACCGGTTCCATCAAGATTCAACCTAATAAAAATATCAGTCTCTTTGGTTTTTCTTGAAATCTCAGCCGCTCTTACTTTCAATTTTAAAAATTCATAAATATCCTTCCAGCTTTCAGTTTCAAGAACGATATAACTCGATATTTCACCATCTGATACCGAGATTTCCCCTGCGCCCAGATTTGTATGGTTATTGATGAATATCCCTTTGGCATTAAGATTCTTTGCCAGTTCCATATCGGTCATTCTGTCGCCAATCACATAAGAATTAGTCAGGTCATAGGCTTCCGAAAAGTATGCGCCAAGCATTCCCGTTTCTGGTTTGCGGTTTGGCGAATTATCTTTTGCAAAACTCCTATCAATGAATTGCTTTTCAAAATGAACACCTTCATTAGCAAAAGTCTCCATAATAAAATCGTGCACTGGATGAAAAGTGTTTTCTGGAAAAGATGAGGTACCCAGCCCGTCCTGGTTTGTAATCATGACCAATTCATAATCCAGTTCAGTGGCTATTTTTGATAAATAGAACAGGGCTTTTGGATAAAACTTAAGTTTTTCAAAACGGTCTATTTGTTCATCTTCGACCTCTTTGATCATGGTACCATCGCGGTCTATAAATAATACTCTTTTCATGAGTTTGTGTTTTTATTTACGTCTAAATATGTAAGACTCTTCAACAATGTATTATTCTCTTTTGAAGTTCCTACAGTAATCCTTAAACAATTTTCACATAAGGGTTCCTTATTTCGGTTTCTAATCACCAGTTCTCTGCCAATAAGTTGTTTGTACCTTTTATCAGCATCATCAACCTTGACCAATAGAAAATTACTGTCGGAAGGATAGATTTTTTCAACAAACCCAATATGTAACAATTCGGTTGCAAGTTGTTCTCTGCTCTTCACTATTTCAAGAATCTGCTGTTTCCTTACTTTTTCATTTTCAAGATACTTCAACGCTGTAGTTTGTGTTAGTACATTGACATTATATGGCATTTTTACTTTTTTCAAAAGATCAATGATCCTGCTGTCTGCAAAGCAAACGCCCAATCTGATACCCGCAAGTCCAAAGGCTTTTGAAAAGGTTTGGCTAACAATCAAATTATTGTATTGCTCAAGCTGTTGGCTCCAGCTTTCTATTTCTGAAAAATCTATATAGGCTTCATCTACAACAACTAATAAACCCAGTTCCAACAAGGCTTTTATATCGTCTTTTCTCATCAGATTTCCCGTAGGGTTATTTGGAGAACAGATAAAAATCGCTTTGGTAGATCCATCTATTGCTTTTGTTATGGCGGTTATATCGAGTTGAAAATCACTGGTCAATGACACTTGCTTGCACTCAATATTATTGAGGCTAGAAAGCACTTTAAACATGCCGAAAGTTGGTGTATTGATGATGATATTATCCTTTCCCGGTTCAAAAAATACGCGAAAGATCATGTCTAGGACTTCATCACTTCCATTACCCAGTAACATATTCTCTACCGGTATATTCTTGATCTCTGAAATTTTTTGTTTTAAATGTAACTGATGCGGATCAGGATAGCGATTAAGTCCGTTGTCATATGGATTCTCATTGGCATCCAAATAGACCAGTTCACGATCAAAGTATTTGAACTCATCCTTAGCCGAAGCATAAGGTTTTAGCTCTCTTACCGTGGGTCTTGCCATCTGAAATATGTTTATCTTATCCTTAGACATGAGTTTTAAATTTTTGTTTTATTATTGATGTCGTCCAACCTAAGGCTCACCGCATTTTTATGTGCAAAGAGACCCTCCGCCTCAGCCATTAGCTCAATGGAAGGTCCAATATTTATGAGGCCTTCTTTAGAGATTTCCTGAAAACTGACTGCTTTTTGAAATGCTTCCAGATTCACTCCGCTAAAATTTCTGGCATAGCCATTGGTAGGTAGCGTGTGATTTGTACCCGAAGCATAATCTCCTGCGCTTTCGGGAGTGTAATTTCCGATAAATACGGATCCGGCATTCTTAATCATGGGAATGATAGTCGTATTATCAGTTGTGCTGAGAATAAGGTGTTCAGGTGCATAGCAATTAATCAGCTCAATCGCATCTTTCTCAGTACTGCAATAGATCAATTTTGAGTTTTCTATGGCCTTTGAAGCTATGTCTTTTCTGGGAAGCAACTTTATTTGCTCATTTATTTGTTGCTCAATCTCCTCTAACTTCTCCATTGATCTGCAAACCAATACTACCTGGCTGTCAACACCGTGTTCGGCCTGAGAAAGCAGGTCGGCTGCCATAAAATTTGCATTAGCGCTGTCATCGGCATACACAAGTAACTCACTCGGGCCAGCGGGCAAATCGATACCCACCCCAAATTTCATCGCCATTTGTTTTGCTACTGTAACATATTGATTCCCTGGCCCAAATAATTTATAAACCTGAGGTACTGATTCAGTGCCAAAAGTCATAGCCGCAATAGCTTGTATACCCCCAATTTTAAATATTTTTTTAATACCACACAAATCAGCTGTATAGAGCACGGCAGGATGCACCTTTCCTTCAGCATCGCAAGGTGTACACATTATCACTTCTTCACATCCGGCAATGGCCGCAGGAACGGCAAGCATCAGGATTGTTGAAAATAAAGGTGCGGTACCTCCAGGAATGTATAAACCAACCTTTTCTATCGCTCTCTTCTCTTGCCAGCAAATTACCCCTTTTGCGGTTTCAACCTTTTTTGGGAAAACTTGCTGTGAAGCATGAAAGGTCTCTATATTTGATTTGGCGAGCTGTATAGCATTTTTAAGATTTAAACTCAATGTTTCTTTGGCCAGATCAATCGCCGATTGATCAACTTCCAATACAGCTAAGTCGGCCTTATCAAATTTCTTTGTGAACTTTTTTACAGCAAGGTCGCCCTGATCTTTAATTTCCTTAAAGATCTCTGCCACCAAGGGCTCAATCTCAGCATAGGTTTGTGTAGGCCTTTTTAAAATGTCTGCCCAGGTGCTTCTCTCAGGATTAAGTATCTTTTTCATTTTCCCGATATTAAATGACCATTTTCTCTATAGGTGCAACCAGTATACCTTCGGCTCCAAGGGCCTGTAACTCATCAATAACTTCCCAAAATTTATTTTTTTCAATCACAGTATGTATCGAACTCCAGCCTTTTTCCGCCAAAGGAAGCACCGTAGGGCTGCGCATACCGGGTAGGATAGAAATTACCTTATCTATGCTCTCATTGGGAACATTCATCAAAATATACTTAAAATTTCGTGCTTTCAAAACCGACTGCAGTCGAAAACGCAGCTTATCGAGGATCGATTTTTTCTCTGGGTTGATATCTGGTGAAACTGCCAGTACTGCTTCTGACCTGGCAATCACCTCAACTTCTTTAAGGTTATTTTTGAATAAGGTACTTCCACTACTCACAATATCACAAATGGCATCAGCCAAACCTATATTTGGTGCTATTTCAACCGATCCGGAGATCTGGTGAAGCTCTGCTTCTATACCTTTTTCTTTCAGGAATAAATTCAAGGTATTTGGATAAGAGGTCGCGATCCTTTTACCGTTGAGGTCATCAATACTATCGTAGTCAAAAGTTTTTGGTACGGCAAGAGACACTCTGCATTTTGAGAAGGAAAGTCTTTCGAGTATTTCTATACTTCCCTGGTCCTTTTCCACTAAAAGATTTTCACCTATTATGGCAATATCCACAACACCGTCGATTAAATACTGTGGGATATCACTGTTTCTTAAATAAAGAATCTCCATCGGAAAATTAGATACGGTTGCTCGCAATTGATCCAAACCATTACTGACTGAGATACCGCATTCTTTTAATATTTTCAGGGAATCATCATTAAGTCTTCCTGATTTCTGGATAGCTATTTTTAATCTTTCCATTGTTATAAATTGTGTTCAAGCATCAAAATAGGTCATAAAAAAACCCGTCTGAATGCTCAAACGGGTTCAAATATTTTGACTTTAAATCACAACATCTTCAGTTCGCCTGAGTGCAAGTATGAATATGATGGTGATGTAAAGTGATTGTTCTCATTTCATTAAAATATGCGACAAAAGTAAACATATATTTTAAAAATACCATGTCTAATGTAAAAATAATTTAGTTTTCCTTTTCTGCAGCATGTCTAAATCCATCTGCCCACCATTGTCTCATTTTTTCCTTTTGAAAAACCAAAGTATTTGTCGTTAGAACCACAGGAGTGTAATATAAATTGAGTTTTACATGTTGGTGCTGTGCTTCAAGTTTTCCTATTGAAATATTGTATTTTTCAATATGAATCTGCATATAGTTAAAAAGGTTTGTGATAAGGCTAAATGGATTTTTCGAAGGCATTCTATTGAGTTGTGAAACTTCTGTTTCCAAAATAATGGCATCGATTTCGGTTGCTCCACGATAGATAGCTTCTTTTATTGGTACCAGGTTGGCAAATCCCCCATCGGCATATTCATAGTTGTTCTTCACCATCAGGCTCATAAATGGTACAAAATTACTCGAAGCCCAAATAAAATCTCTAAAATCATCGAATGATTGGTCTTCTAAACTTTTGAACTCAACCTGATTCAGTGTCAAATTAGAAACCGTAACCAACAATTTCTTTCCCGAATCCTTTACCTCTTGCAAATAAGAGTTTTTGACATTTTTAGCAATCATATCTTTCAGGTGGTAGCTTTCACCGAATGTTTTACTTCCTCTCAAAAAATTTTTGATCGTATTGAAATGATTGATACCCACGGTAACATGTCCTTTATAGGTTTTTATTTTAAAAGGGCAATTACTAAATATCGTATTCTGGTCTACATTTGAATAGATATTTTTGAGTTCTTCTACCTTTCCCAGTGCAAGGTGGGTCAACATCAAACTTCCAGTTGAGGTTCCGACGAAAAGATCGTAGTTCTTTTTCTTTTCTTCAATTAAATATTGTGCTATACCACCGGCAAATGCGCCTTTACTTCCACCTCCCGAGATCACCAATGCCTTCATTTATTTTATTTTAGTATAGTTTGATAAATATAAAAAAATTACTTTTGAAAAAATCTTAGCCCAAACTTATGGTTAATTATTGGAAACTACTTGTATTGATTTGCCTAATAAGCGCTTCAACATTGGCACAACAAGAGCCAAGTGTTGAGTTTCTGGAATCGTTCAAACTGCCTAACATCAGTATCAGAGCTATCGAAGTTACACAACAAAATACGGTTTGGTTTGCAGGCTCAGGGGGTCGATATGGTCGAATTATCAATGAGCATCTGGAAATAGATTCAATAAGTCACGAAGGAGTTTATCCCGAATTCAGATCCATTGGGTATAATGGCGAATTTGTATTTCTCTTAAGTATTGAAGATCCTGCCTTGTTATACAAAATTGATCCAAAACAAGCTCTGGGCCAGCATGAATTGGTCTATAAAGAATCTAATCCCAAAGTTTTTTATGATTCACTGAATTTCTTTGATACCGAAAATGGGATCGCAATGGGCGACCCTACAGAAGACTGCTTATCAGTGCTCAAAACTTCTGACGGAGGGATGAATTGGACTAAAGTTCCTTGTGATAAACTTCCGAAAGTTGCAGAAGGTGAAGCTGCATTTGCTGCGAGTAATACCAATATTGCAACCTTTGCCCATAAAGCCTGGATCGTTACAGGAGGAGCAAAAGCGAGAGTATTCAGGAGTAAGGACCTTGGAAAGAGCTGGCAGGTGAGTTCAACCCCGATCGTACAAGGAGGGAAAATGACCGGAATCTTTACTACCGATTTTTTTGATGACCAAAGAGGAATTATTATGGGGGGCAATTGGGAAGTAAAAGAAAGTGAATTAGCCAGTAAAGCAGTTACAACAGATGGAGGGATTTCGTGGAACCTGATTGCTCAAAATGAACTGCCGGGCTTTATTAGTTGTGTTCAATATGTTCCTGAGGGAGATGCCAGAAAGATCCTCGCTGTCTCTACAGAAGGCATGTTTTACTCTGAAGATACCGGAATCACATGGAACAGAATTGAAGCAAAAGGTTATTACAGTCTTAGATTTGTCGATAACCAAACTGCCTGGGTTGCTAGATATGAAGAAATTGCAAAGATCAAATTATACGAATGATATGAAATACCTTCTTACCACAATTTTTATAACAGTTTTGATGACGGGATGCCAAAACAGTAGATTCGAGCAGGAATTTGACTGTGATACACCCACGAGTTTTAGCCAGACTAAAACGTATAAGGATGTACTTAAACATTTTGAAATTAATGTTCCAAAAAACTGGAAAACAGAGCTTTACTATGATGAATATCAATCATCACTTTATACAGCTGACACCACCAAACAATTACGTGAAACCTTTATTTTGGATGTCGCCTGGCATCAGGGAGAGTTGGTTTTAAATAAAGATTTTGAGGTAAGAGTCGCTCAAAATGCTTCAAGAAATTTAAAACTTATACCTGTTAAATCAGGCTTTGGAGATTACCTCGGGCATCCCGCTTATTATCATATCGCCACGGGTAAAAGCGAAGACCTTAGCTGGCATTATCTCGAGATATTTGTGCAACATAAAGTAGATGAATACTACACCTTTACCGCAAAAATATATGGCAATGAATTTGTAAGTGAAAGAATTTGCGCCTCCTTTAGCGTTTTTAATGAAATTTCCCTACTCGACTAAAATATAAACTTTCCTTTTTCGTTTAATTAGTTGATAAGAAATCTCTCCTGTTCTGTTCAACTAATTATTATAATACAACGCTATGAAAAAGAAAATTAGTATTGTAATTAGTTTGACCTTTTTGTTATGTATAATTAACTCTTGTGAACAAGAAGATCAAATTAGTTCTCTAAAGTCGATTGACCATTCGATTTCTGTCGACAAAAACTCAATGTTACCACTCCAAAACAGATTGATCACTAAAGATGACGTTCAGGAAGAAAGCTGTGATGATCCTGTTGAAGTTATCCTATATGCAGGTCAGCATATCGAGGTTGGTAAAATCTTTATTTCCAACAGTGAATCTAAACTTTTTGTTACCTATGATCTGACAGGTTCAAATTGGTGGCTCTCAGAAACCCACTTATTTGCAGGAGACATAGACGAGGCTCCCTTTACAAACAGTGGAAATCCTCAGATTGGTAAATTTCCCTATCACGGTCTGCATGACCTCACTCAGGAACATACCTTTGCCATTTCGCTCGTGGACTTAGACAATCCGGTATCGGTCATAGCGCACGCGGTGGTGCAACAAAGAGAAGATGGGCAAAACACTTCAATTGAAACTGCTTTTGGATACGGTGATATTGAATTTCAGGGAAACCGCTGGGGATGGATCATTAACTATGAACAACAGTCATGCGAAACTTCAGAGGATGAAAATGATGAATCATCAACGGATCCGGAGGACACCGAAGAATCGGATGATGACCCAAACATTGATTATGAAGATGGTTGTATGGATGCTTACACCTATTCCAGTAAGCAGAATTCCATATGTCTTTTGAATCGTTTTGAAAGATGGGGTTGGACCAATAAAGTGACTCCCAATGACCGGTATTATATTCCTGGCGGAGTTACATATACCTATCCTTTATATGCCAGTGCCTATTCATGCGCCATAGATAATAACATTCCTGTTGGGGAGGTTATTATTAACATATCTGGTGGAGACGGTATTTTGTACGCCAATATTACCGTTAACTTAAGCAAACAAGAACTTAGCATTACAGATCTCGATATTTATGCAGGTGAAACAGCTTATCCATTAGATGATTACGGCGATGCCAGCATTGCATTTGATGAATTTGACTTGAACCTGGATGGTATGAATGTAAAAACCTATACCGTAAATTGGCTAGACTGGTTTGATGAAACAAATTTTATCCTGCATGTCAAAGTTTGTCCGGAAGAAATTTTGCAATAATATATATTCTAAAATATTTAAAAAAGATCGTTGTAATAACGATCTTTTTTTTTATAATTCTAATTTAGAATAATTATTTTTGATCAAACTTTACAAGATGCAAAACATAACCGACAGATTCTTAAAATATGTGAGTTTTGACACTCAGTCAGATCCAAACAGTTCAACCACGCCAAGCACCAAGAAACAATGGAAAATAGCACGGCATCTGGCTGAGGAACTGCAACAGATAGGAATGAAGAACGTCAGTCTGGACGAGCACGCATATATTATGGCGACGCTCCCTTCTAATGTTGATCATGAAGTTCCTGTTATTGGCTTTATAGCGCATTTTGACACAAGCCCTGATTATACGGCTACTGATGTCAAACCGCAACTGCATAAAGATTATGACGGTGAGGATATTTTATTAAATAAAAAGGAAAATATCGTTTTGTCTCCCTCCTACTTTGACGACCTTCTGTTGTATAAAGGGCAAACCCTGATCACAACAGATGGTACGACGTTATTGGGAGCTGATGACAAAGCAGGAATCGCTGAAATCGTGACCGCCATGGAATACCTTATCCAACATCCTGAAATTAAGCACGGAAAGATTAGAATCGGTTTTACCCCTGATGAAGAGATCGGTAAAGGCGCTCATAAATTTGATGTTGAAAAGTTTGGAGCTGAATGGGCCTATACAATGGATGGGAGTCAGGTAGGAGAACTGGAATATGAAAATTTCAACGCTGCGGGGGCAGTAGTCACGGTGCACGGAAAAATTGTACATCCCGGTTATGCCAAAGGTAAAATGGTTAATTCGATGTTAATTGCTACCGAATTTATCAAAGGCTTACCTCAAGGTGAAATTCCACAGGAAACTGAAGGTTATGAAGGTTTTTTTCACCTTTCTGACATGAATGGTTCTGTAGAAAAAACAACACTCGAATACATCATCAGAGATCATGATCTGGGCCTTTTTCAACAAAGAAAGAAGCAAATACTCGCAACAGCTCAAAAAATAAATGAATCACTGGGCTCACAGGCTATTGAAATTGCAATTAACGATCAGTACTTTAATATGCGTGAAAAAGTAGAACCCGTGATGCATATTGTTGACATTGCCGAAGAGGCCATGATAAACTTGGGAATCAAGCCTTTGATCAAGGCGATTAGGGGAGGAACTGACGGATCTCAATTGTCGTATAAAGGATTACCCTGTCCAAATATTTTTGCAGGGGGTCATAATTTCCATGGCCGTTATGAATACATTCCGGTAGAATCAATGGTCAAGGCTACTCAGGTAATTGTGAAAATAGCCGAATTAACCGCCAAAAAAGTCTAGATAACTAAAATTTCACGGAAACGTATTATCTGTTATTATTTATTAAAAATTTTGATAGTTATAACAGTGTGTTACTTTTGCCGTCATAAAATCTATGAACATGTCCAACAATTTTTTAATATCATTGACAAAAAAATATGAGAGCCCTTTGTATGTCTATGATGCCGAAAAGATTATTTCTCAGTACAACAAACTCACAAATGCCTTTTCATCTGTTAAAAATTTGAAGATCAACTATGCCGTCAAGGCACTTTCCAATATTAGTATTTTAAAAGTTTTCAACTCGCTCAGTTCAGGATTGGATACCGTTTCTGTTCAGGAAGTACAACTAGGCTTAATAGCAGGCTTTGACCCTAAGGATATTATTTTTACTCCTAACGGCGTATCCCTGGATGAAATTGAACAGGCTATGGATCTTGGAGTTCAGATCAACATAGATAATATATCGATTTTGGAACAGTTTGGGCAAAGACATCCCGAAGTTCCGGTTTGCATAAGGATGAACCCTCATGTGATGGCCGGAGGCAATCAAAAGATCTCGGTGGGTCATATCGATTCTAAATTCGGTATCTCCATCCACCAACTGCCCCATATTCACAGAGTAGTGGAAAACACAGGTATGCTAATCACGGGAGTGCATATGCATACGGGATCCGACATTTATGATATTGATGCTTTTTTACGCGCGACAGAAATACTCTTTAATGTTGCTTTATCCTTTAAGAATTTGGAATATATAGATTTTGGCAGTGGTTTTAAGGTACCCTATACGGAAAGTGATATACAAACCGATATCGATGAACTCGGAGAGAAGCTATCGAAAAGATTCAATGATTTTTGTGTTGAATTTGGTCGGGATTTAACCCTAATGTTTGAGCCTGGAAAATTTCTCGTAAGTGAGGCCGGTCAATTTTTGGCACATGTTAATGTAGTAAAGCAAACCACTTCTACCGTTTTTGCAAGTATTGACAGCGGTTTGAATCATTTGATACGCCCGATGTTCTATGATTCCCATCATCATATAGAAAACATTTCAAACCCTGAAGGAAAGAAAAGGTTTTATACAGTTGTGGGTTATATCTGTGAAACAGATACTTTTGGCACAAACCGACAAATTTGCGAGATCAAGGAGGGTGACATCCTCAGTTTTAAAAATGCAGGAGCATATTGCTATTCCATGGCCTCTAATTACAACTCGAGATACAGACCTGCTGAAGTAATGGTGTACAAAGGCAAAGATTATTTGATCAGGGAAAGAGAAACGATTGAAGACATAATCAACAAGCAGGTGGAAGTCGCTATAGATCTATAAGTACAAGGAAGATTCTTTTTGGAAATGATATCAATTAATTGATGGGTCAAAACTATCGTCAACGATCTGTTTTACCTTTTCATTAAGCGTTTTCATGGAATTATAATTGGAATGCTCAAGCGTAATCACTACAAGGTCATCATCGGGGTATTGCATCAGAGAAGTACTGAATCCATTCCACTTTCCATTGTGATAAATGACTTTATTAGTCTCATCTTCTTTGATCCTAAATCCAAAACCATAAGGCACTTTTCGCTTGTATTTGGTTTCTCCTCTTGTATACATCTCGTCCAAAGTTTTTTCAGAAATAATTTTACCCGAATTTAAACCTTCAATCCATTTGAACATATCTTCAGTGGTAGAATACACATTTTTATCTCCTACAATGGCGTCGTTCACTGTTCCTCCTATTTTGGCATGCCACCTTTTTCTGTAGATCCTGTATCCATCAAGTTGTCCTTCTTTGACCGAATCCATTTCATGACGGTAGACAAAAGTATTTTTCATATAAAGTGGCTTAAAGATCCTTTCGTCAACAAAATCACCAAATTTTTTATCTGTAATTTTCTCCACAATTGAAGCCAGAACAAAATAACCTGTGTTTGAGTAATCAAAATTTGCTCCTGGGCTAAAGAACCTTTGAACATCATGCTTGCTAAGCATATCCATCATTTCTTTGTTAGAAGGAGCATGATCCTCATTCCATTTATGCTCGGCCAGCCAAAAGTATTTGGGCAAACCCGAAGTGTGGTTCATCAATTGTCTTATGGTAACTTCCTGATATGGAAAATCGGGAAAGAACCTGATCACTTTATCGTCAAGATCTAATTTATTTTCTTCAAACAAAATAAGAATTGATGCAGCTGTAAACTGTTTGCTAACTGAGGCTAATTGGAATGCTGATTGATCGTCTATCTTTGATTTTTGCTTAAAGTCAGCATACCCATAGTGGTTCTTAAAAATCACCTTCCCTTTTTGAGCAATGATCACACTACCATGAAAATCAAGTCTTTTGTTGAAACGAGTGAAAAGCGAATCCAGTCTTTGATTCACTTTATACGTAGTTTCCTCCGGGAAAAACACCAGAGGCATGTCTTTGTTCAAGCTTTCTTCCGTATTAACGGCTCCATAGGTACTATCCCTTGTAGAAGTCGAAACACTGAAACTGTTTAGAACAAAGAAAATAATAAGTAAGAAATACTTAATATTAACACTCCTTTTCATATAAATTTGTTATTGTTTTTTAAGAGGTCGAAAAGTATGAAAAAACTTCTAAACTGCAAAATCATTACAGCTGCTTTTCGTGCCTAATTGTTTACTTTACTCCCTTTTACCTGATCAAAATAAGGATTTTATATGATTAACAGGTCAAATATTTTAAAGAAACTAAAATTTACATGGTATTTAAACGAAAAAAACTTGATTTTATTGAGCAATTATTCATCTCTATGCTATTAAGCACTTCTTCCTAATTGTTCAGTCAATATCACTAATCGTTTTTATTCAGATTTTCCCTCCTTTAAAATGATCTGTTTTTTCATTTTACTACTGAAGTCCCCTAATTAGTGTTCACCGTTTTATATCTTTTTTCTTTATTGTAACGATGTTTTTTTTTAGAATAAAAAACGTGAAATAATCTTATTTATTCATTTTTGAAGGCCCCAAAAACGAACCAAAAAGGGCTCTCACTGCATAAGGCAATTACTCATCCCTTTTCTATTGGTTTAAGTATTCGTGATGTGCTTCGCAGTTGCTGCGCACCAGTCACTCCTCCGCCGGTAGTCGGACAGGCGCAACTTCATGCTTGTTCTCCCTTTCAGTCCGAACGCACTTCCGTTGCTTCGTTCATTATTGCTGCATGCAGCGCTACGATTTAATCCATGATTTAGGTTGAGAGGAGTACTTCGACTTTAGACTTTGGACCTTAGACTTTTCGACATTCTAGCAAGGCTTCGAAAATTCTTAACGCGCTTTTCAAACTACACTGACGTAAAAGATTCGATTTAATCAATGTTCTTTGTTCGAAGAATGTTCTTTAGGTCATTAAGATCTAAAGAAACAATATCAACAGGGTTAATTCTATATAGGACTTAGCGCTGCATTTAGCAATAATGAAAGAAGCTTTTGATTGGAGATTGATTATATAAGATTTTAAAATCCTCTCCAAAACTAAAATTATTGATTAAATCGTAACGACCTCTTTAAATTCTCGTCTTAGCTTCCGACTTATTTTAGCGCGGGAAGTAGCAGCAGCCCGGAAGTGCAACGGCTAGGGCTGCGGTGGAGAAAATAAGGAGGGAAAGCTACAGAGAATTAAAAGCAGTCTTGATTTTTTCGTTCTTTTGCATCAAGGCAAAAGAACAAAGAATAATATCTTACGAATTTTTATTCTAAAAAAAAACATATCATGGACGTACGTACATACATCCCTTTTTAAAGGCCTCACCCTTCTAAGATCCAATAGCACATTCAAACCACTAATATTTAGCAGGTTTCCCATTAGGTACTGATCTTTCAATAAATTCTCTCAGGTCATCATTAGCTGTTTGAAGATCTTCCTTTCTGAGGTACATCATATGACCACTTCTGTACCCTTTAAATTGCATTCTGTTTTGCAACACTCCACTGGGATCCAATTGCCACATCGTGTATTTGGCATTAAAGTAAGTAGTAGCTCCGTCGTAATAACCAGATTGAAACAAAATGTTCAGATAAGGGTTTTCTGCCATCGCTTTTCTTAAATTTTCTCTGGTATTGTTGCCTCTTGTATCCCAGGGATGTACATCACCAAACATGTTGTACTTGACGTCAGTCTTAAAATTCAGGTGCTCTCTTATATAGTAGTTGATAGCCGGTGTGAATGAATGTAACCAGGAGGTCAATTCAGCATTGTAATCGGGCTTAACCCCGGCAATTATTTTGTCGATCCCTAAATATCTGGAATCAAGTCTTCCAATGGTATTCCCTTTTTTATCCCTCAATAGTTCCTTCCAAAAAAACTGCGTTGGAACATCCAGGTTGTGTTGCAGAATCGATTGACTTGACAAACCAGAGTAGTAAGACATGGTTTTGGCCACTTTTCCCTTCTCAGAGATTGATAATGCTCCTCCTTTAGCCAGAGCAGGCATTAGAAAATTCAATGCATAGTCTTCAGCCTCAGGCAGTACATCAAGTAAATCTTTTTGCTGAAGTTTTTCTGGTAGCATTTTATGATACCAGGCAGCGGCTGTAAAATACGGGAGGTTCAAAGCTGATGAGATCGCCGGATCTGATTTAAAAAACTTATAATCAGCAGGTGATACCAAAATGACACCATTCAAATACATCCATTGTGCTTCCTGAAGCTCAAGCGCCAAACCTGATACCCTTGTTCCGCCATAGCTCTCACCAATTAGAAATTTTGGCGATAACCACCTATTGTGTCTGTTGATAAAAGTATTTAACCAGCCTGCTAAATACTTAATATCGGCATTGATCCCATAAAATGTTTCCTTTTTAACTTCTTCCCCACTAGCAGGAATTGTTCTGGAAAATGCTGTGTTGACAGGATTTACGTAAACAATATCAGCAACATCGAGAATAGAATGCTCGTTATCTTTGATCCCATAGGGTTGTTGTGGATATCCCTCATCATCAATTTTTAATACTTTAGGTCCGGTATAAGCAATATGCATCCATACTGAAGCCGATCCCGGGCCTCCATTAAACGAAATGACCAATGGCCTCTCAGCCATCGTGCCGGAATTATTTTTTTTATAATAAGTATAAAATAAGGTGGCAATGGCTTTGCCGCTTTCGTCCCATACCGGTTGTGTACCGGTGGTTGCCGTATAACTGATTTTTTGCCCCTTGATTGTTGATGAATGATTGGTGACTATAATGGTATCAGGCGATATTTGAATATCCTGACCAAAGCTGAGTTGAAATGCAAAGAAAAAAAATAGAAAATACAGGGTTGATTTCATTTGTTTTAGGATGTAAAATTTAACAGATGACTATTATTCAGGATACTCAATACGAAGGTGATAGATATTGTTTAATTTCTTTTTAATCACCTTTTTAATCGTTTGAATCTCCTTAAAAGTGATGTCTGAATTCATATACTGCCCGTTGCTCATCTGCCCGTTAATAATTTTTTCTACCAAATCATCAATCAATATAGCCGTAGGATCTTTGATGCTCTTTGAAGCAGCCTCACAAGCATCACACATCATTAATATAGCTGTTTCCTTTGAGAAAGGAATGGGCCCCGGGTAAGAGAAATCTTTATGATCCACCTGGTCAGGAGTAATGTCATTCTGTTTTCTGTAAAAATAGTAGACCATGGATGTGCCGTGATGGGTTCTTATAAAATCAATGATCCTGTCTGGAAGCCTGTTCTTTTTAGCGATCTCAATACCTTTCAACACATGATCAATAATTATTGTAGCCGAGTCATGCGGAGGTAATTCATTATGAGGATTAACACTTGTTGTTTGATTTTCAATAAAATACATAGGATTAACCATTTTACCTATGTCATGATACAAAGCTCCTGTTCTAACCAACATGGCATTGGCACCTATCTCATTGGCTGAAGCTTCGGCGAGATTGGCAACCTGCATGGAGTGCTGAAAGGTTCCTGGAGCCTTTTCATTGAGTTCCCGCAACAATTTTGAATTTGTATTCGACAATTCCAACAAAGAAACATCCGATACCAGGTTGAAGGTCTTTTCGTAGATCAAAATCAAAAACAATGACAAAAAGGAAAGAACACCATTCAATGAAAATAATACAAAATATCCCCATTTAAGATGTTGGGCATTTCCCTCCTGAATAAAGGAAAAAGCCAGATATGATAAAATATAAACCCCTGTGATCTTAATGATGGAAAAGAACAAATTCGCCCTTCTGTGCAACTCTGATACGGTCAGAATAGTTACAATACCTGCTATAATCTGAAGAAAGATGAATTCAAAACTATTGGGTACGATAAACCCCAAGATCAAAACGGTAACAACATGGGCAAATAAGCCCAGACGCGCATCAAAAAAAGCTTTGATGATGATCGGTAAAATAATGACGGGAACCACGTAGATATAATTCAACCAATACTTCTGTACCATCGTGACTAAAAAAACGATCAATATGATATTGAAAAAGATAAAAGTAAGTTTGGTGTTATTTTCCCAAATACTTTTTCGATAACGTTGTAAAAACAACATCAGCATCAGCAGCACCAAGGCCACCAGGATAGTATATCCAAAAACAATCCAGTTATAATTGGACTTACTCCAAAGCTGAGAATCATACTCGCTTTTAAGTGAAACAAGTATCTCATATTTAGATCCTTCTACCACATCACCTTTAGCAATAATTCGTTCATTTTCTGTCACCAAGCCCTTATTGACTGTAATCCCCTTTATCTCTTCGTCTATCACTTTTTGGGTGAATTCTTCGTCATAAAAAATACTGGGTTCTAATATGTCGAAAAACAAGGTGGTAAAATTCTGCTCCAGCTTTTGATATCTGGTTTTGTCGAAATATTTTTGAATAGCCGGAACCAGCATCTCTGTGGTAAAAAGATTGTCAGACAGAATGTCTTCCGCTTCATTTCCCTTTCTTAAAGTTATGATCGTGTTTTTTAGAACTTTATCATTATCAGATTTATTGAGAAAACCAGTCTCATAAACACGTTCAATAAATCGAAGGCCAAATGTCTTTATTCGACTCTTCCCTAATCTAGCCGCCGCTGAGTCCTCCTGAATCATTAGGATCTTTGAAAGGTATTGTTGTTCTACCTCTTTGAAGACATCCTCATTGGCGGTAAAAAATAATTTTTTATTGGCCTCGATTTCCTCTATCTCTTTCTGAACATTCTCGTCCGTTTTTAAAATAGCAAAATCAAAAGGTGCATATAGATTTTCATACTGCCAGGGTTTACCTTTTTGAATATTATACTTGAACTGTCCACCTTTTGGGAACAGATAAACAATGGTTACCGTAATTACTATAAAAAGAAATATTTTATAGACAAGGGCGTGATTTTGATAATATTTATTCAGAAAATCCTTCATGCAATTCAATTACGATTTCAAATGTAAAAAATAATACTCCAAAACTGCGTTATTTCACGAACTTATGCAAAGTCCTTAAAAATTCTTAAAAAAAGAATTAATTCTGAGCTAAAATAATAGCTTTAGAAAATCTAAATTCCATGAACCAGCGCATTGTTTTCTTTAGTACATAGCTAAATAATCTCACTAAATTTCTTTACTTTCGCATACAGGCTGGTTAACCTGATTTGATACAATAAGTCAAGTTTCCATAAATAAAATTTAGTATGAAAGAAGTTGTGATTGTTTCGGCCGTAAGAACCCCTATTGGAAGTTTTTTAGGAAGTCTTTCAGAAGTCCCGGCAAGTAAACTTGGTGCTGCTGCTATCAAGGCTGCCCTTGAAAAAATAAATCTTGATCCATCTCATGTTGACGAGGTTTTTATGGGAAATGTTGTGCAAGCAGGTGTGGGTCAGGCCCCGGCTAAACAAGCAGCTTTGTTTGCAGGAATTCCTGACGCTGTTCCCTGTACAACGGTAAATAAAGTTTGTTCTTCGGGAATGAAAGCAATCTCTTTTGCTGCTCAGGCCATAAAATGCGGTGATGCCGAAGTCGTTGTGGCTGGAGGAATGGAAAACATGAGTATGATACCACATTATATGCATGGTCGTAAAGGGCAAAAATTTGGTAATATCCAGATGGAAGACGGTTTGTTAAAAGATGGACTTGTGAATGTCTATGATGGAAAACACATGGGCACTTGCGGAGATGCCTGCGCAGTGAAATATGAAGTTAGTAGAGAAGATCAGGATGCCTTTGCCATTTCATCGTACGAGCGTTCTGCAGCTGCATGGAATTCTGGGAAATTTGACAATGAAGTCATCCCTGTCGAAATTCCGCAAAGAAGAGGTGAGCCTTTGATAATCAAAGAAGATGAAGAGTATAAAAATATTAAAATTGATAAGGTTGCCAACTTAAGACCAGCCTTTAGTAAGGAGGGTACAGTAACTGCAGCAAACGCTTCTACCCTTAATGATGCTGCCGCTGCCCTCGTGATCATGAGCAGAGAGAAAGCCACTGAACTGGGAATAAAACCCCTGGCAATAATCAATGGGTATGCTGATGCATCTCAAGAACCTGAATGGTTCACTACTGCACCTGCCAAGGCCATACCAAAAGCGCTGGCTCAGGCCAATATTAATGCTTCAGATGTTGATTTCTATGAATTGAACGAAGCTTTTTCGGTCGTGGGACTTGCTAATATAAAACTGCTTAATCTTGATCCTTCAAAAGTAAATATTCACGGAGGTGCTGTTTCCCTGGGGCATCCCTTAGGGTGTTCAGGAGCACGGATCATTGTGACGCTGATCAACGTTCTCAGACAAAATCAGGGAAAGATAGGAGCTGCAGGTATATGCAACGGCGGTGGAGGCGCAAGTGCCATGGTAATTACTTTGGCTTAATTATTCTATCTCAAGTATACTTAATTAGTTTTCATGGAATTCGGAATCTGCCATTTAAATTGTATCGCTCTAAGAAAGGACCCTTCGGATCAAAGCGAAATGCTTAGTCAAATCCTTTTTGGAGAGACTTTTAAGGTGTTGGTTTCTGAAGGAGAATGGATCAAGATTCATTTGGATTATGATTTTTATGAAGGATGGGTACACAGAAAACAGATTGAAGAATTGAATAATGAAGTCTATCATAAGATTTCACAAAATAAACCCTGTTTTTCAAATGAGCTTGTCACTTTTATCACTGATAAAAATGACCAGCTCCAAGTACTAACTTTAGGTGCTGTATTACCCAGATATAAGGAAGGAGTGTTTAGCTTCAATGACTTCAATTATGATTTTGATGGAGAGGTGATAAACAGTAAGCTGCCGAAGTCAAATCTGGTCCGAACGGCTTATAAATTTCTAAACGCACCCTTTCTTTGGGGTGGCAGAACTCCCTTTGGGGTAGACTGTTCTGGTTTTACACAGATGGTTTATAAGATTAATGGATATCAATTATTCAGAGATGCCCATCAACAGGCTAGTCAGGGCGAAGTATTAAGTTTTATCGAAGAATGTGAACCTGGCGACCTGGCTTTTTTTGATAATGAGGAGGGCGAGATCATTCATGCCGGGATTGTAATGGCTAATAATTATATCATACATTGCCATGGAAAGGTCAGGATTGACCGAATTGATTCAAGTGGCATCTACAACATAGATACAAAAAGACATACCCACAAGTTACGAGTAATGAAACATTTGTTTTAAAAAAGATTGTGAGCCTCAACGAAGGCCGCAAGTTAAACCATCGATTATGGAAATTAGAAAACGTACTTTGTTTATCATTTCATTTTCTGTGATAGCAATCTTTCTTACGTGGAAAATTTATTTGAATTACACCAATAAGTTGCTTTCAATTACGCCTAGTTTAAGTGAAATATCAGGAATTGAATACGATAAGAATGGTAACCTATGGGCGATCAATGACAGTGGTAACAGTACAGAGATCCATCAAATCGATTCTTTGGGAAACATCAACCGTTCCATCAATATTACGAATGCTAAAAATATTGACTGGGAAGACCTTACACAAGACGATTTCGGACATTTCTTTATAGGCGATTTTGGTAATAATAATAACAAAAGACGCGACCTAACCGTTTATAAAATTGAAAATCCAATTGATATCAAGACTACAGAAACAGAAGCTGAAATTATTCGGTTTAAATTTATTGATCAGAATCTTAAAAACACAACCGACAGTATTAAAAATTTTGATCTGGAAGCCTTTATTTTTTATAAAGGACGATTGTACTTGTTTACCAAGAACAGAACCAAACCATTTGATGGGTATGCAAATCTTTATAGAATGGAAGATTATGCTTCCAATCAAAAAGCCAAAAGAATAAGTCGTTTTAAAACATGTCAGGCAGGAAAATACCAATGTTGGATTACCGGAGCTGCCTTGAGTCCTAACAGGAAAAAGCTCGCCTTGTTGGGGTCTAATAAGGTCTGGATTTTTAAAAACTGGAAAGGCGATGACTTCTTTTCCGGCGACCTTACAGAAATTGATCTTGGTCTAATTACCCAAAAAGAAGCAGTCACATTTCTAAATGACTCTTTGATAGTGATTGCCGATGAGTATTTTAAAGGCATCGGAGGTAATTTATATACGCACACCATAAACTAATACACTATCATTATTCAGGTTTGTCACAAAAAAAAAGCTATCAGTCAATTGACCAATAGCTTTTCTTATCAAGTGGATTCTATTATTATTTCAAAGAATCATATTTTTCTTTCATGACCTGAAACTTGTCATCCATTTCAGTATTTTCATACAAACTCATCAAAGTTCTGATTGTATCAATATCATCTGGCCTAAGTTCTAAAGCTTTTTCATAATAAGGAATTACAGTTTTATACAATGCAGCCTGTTTCGCCTTTACTTCATCATACTTATCAAAGTCATTAAGGTTCTTGTTCATTTCTTCAACCAACACCTTATCATCTTCTAAATACGCCGAACCCAAATTGATATATGCATCAACATAGGAAGGATCAAGTTCTATTGTATTTTCATAATATTCCTTGGCTTTTTCGAAGTCACCCTGCTCTCCTGTAATTACTCCAAGATTGAAGTAAAGCGAGGCATTTGTGGGATCTAATTCGAGCGCCTGAGTCATCAGATTGGCAAATTCATCTTTGTTGCCCAATTTGATTTGAAGGTTTGCTTCAGTCAAAATAAGGTTTACATCTTCAGGAGCAACTTCTCTTGCTTCTTTAACCGCTGCAATAGCCTTATCAGTATCTCCCAATTCTACATATACAAAGGCAATGTTCTTAACAATTGTTGGTTGTTTGGATTCTGTAGTCTTGGCAAGGGGTTCACTGTGAGTTCCGGCTTTGACCATTAGATCCATATTGGATTGGCCACCCATATTTTCTCTTTCTCCCGAATCAATATTCAGTGCAGTATACTCTGTAATAATTCCGGTATATCCAAGGTCCTTCAACGTCGTAAAATACTCAAGGGCCAAGGGATAATCCTTATCCAAATAAGCAGCATTTGCGGCATATTCCATGAATGCTGTATCCTTTTTACTCAAATGATACACTTCAAACAATTGAGTCTTGGCTGCAGTATAATCCTTACTCTGATAAGACTGGATACCTTTGGCAGAAATTTCAGAAATTAAGGTATCCATCGTTGGTCTGGCCAATTCTGAATACTTTAAAGAGCCTGTTTTTTCCTCTGTTTCAAAAAGTGCATTGAACGATTCAGCAGCAATTTTGAAGTTCTCTATACTATCGTCAGTTTTTGTTAAACCAGCATATGATTCTCCTTTTAAATAATAGAACTTGGCTTTCGTTTTGTCGTCCGCTCCAGCAATCAAAGATTCGGCTTTAACTATTTCTGTTATAGCTGCTGCATAATCATTTTTCTTAACCGCTTTTTCAGCAGCTTTTAATTCATCCTTTTGTGCATACGTTATCGTGCATATGAATAATGCTAACAATAACAAGATTTGATTTTTCATTTTAATATTACTTAAATTATATATTGATTTATTGAGCCTGCAAAATTAATCATTTTGCTCAGTATTTTCATGATTTTCATCAGTTTTTATTTCATTATCAGGTATTTCCGGAACTTCATCCTCTTCGCTTTTAACTTTGGCCACTGCCGCAATCGAATCATTTTCTTTGATATTGATAAGTTTCACTCCCTGAGTTGCCCTTCCCATAACTCTAAGGTCAGCAACTCCCATTCTAATGGTGATCCCTGATTTGTTGATGATCATCAAATCATCCTCATCAGTCACATTTTTGATTGCGACCAATCCCCCAGTTTTCTCAGTGATATTAATGGTTTTTACACCTTTCCCACCTCTGTTGGTAATTCTGTAATCATCCAATTTTGATCTCTTGCCGTAGCCTTTTTCCGAAACTACTAAAATATCAGAATCATTATCAGGAATAGAAACCATCCCAATAACTTCGTCTTTATCATCTCTAAGCCTAATTCCTCTAACACCAGATGCGTTTCTTCCCATCGGGCGGGTTTTTCCCTCCTCAAAACGAATGGATTTACCTGATTTTGCAGCAATCATGATCTGACTTTCGCCATTTGTAAGTTTGGCTTCGAGTAATTCATCACCTTCCTTAATTGTTATGGCATTAATCCCATTTGTTCTTGGTCGGGAATACTGCTCAAGTGACGTTTTCTTAGTTTGACCTTTCTTCGTCACCATGACCACATAATTACTGTTCACATATTCCTCATCTTTCAGATCTTGTGTCACGACAAAAGCTTTTACCTTATCATCGTTTTCAATATTAACAAGATTTTGAATGGCCCTACCTTTTGAAGTTTTGTTACCTTCCGGGATTTCATATACACGCATCCAAAAAACTTTACCATTACGTGTAAAGAACAGCATGTACTGGTGATTGGTCGCTACAAAAAGATGCTCAAGAAAGTCTTCGTTTCTTGTTGCAACCCCTTTTTGGCCCCGACCGCCTCTGTTTTGTGTTTTGTATTCCGAAAGATCTGTTCGTTTGATATAGCCCGCGTGAGAGATTGTAACAACAACCTGCGAATTAGGAATCATGTCTTCGATGTTTAATTCACCTCCGGCATATTCTATAACTGACCTTCTTTCATCTCCATATTTCTCCTTGATCACCGATAATTCTTCCTTGATGATTTCCATTCTCCTAGGTTCACTTGACAATATATCTTTCAGGTCTTCGATCAATTTCATGATGTCTTCATACTCGGCTCTCAATTTATCCTGTTCCAGACCGGTCAATTGTCTTAACCTCATTTCAACGATAGCTCTTGCCTGAATTTCAGTCAATTCAAATCGTTTTATCAATTTCTCTCTGGCCTCATCTGCATTGCTTGACGCACGGATCAATTTGATCACTTCGTCAATATTGTCACTGGCGATGATCAGTCCTTCGAGTATATGAGCTCTGGCCTCTGCTTTTTTCAATTCAAATTCAGTCCGCCTAACGACCACTTGATGCCTGTGATTCACAAAGTGAACAATCAGGTCCTTGAGGTTCAAAACCTCCGGCTTGCCATTAACCAGGGCAATATTATTTACACTAAAAGAAGTTTGAAGTGCAGTATATTTATACAACTTGTTCAGAATGATATTTGGAATCGCATCCCTTTTCAATACATAGACTATTCTTCTGCCCTTTCTGCTCGTTTCGTCTCTAATGGAAGCAATTCCATCAATTTTATGATCATTGATCAGATCAACGGTTTTCTTTAAAAGATCAGAACCATTTACCTGATAAGGCAATTCAGTAACCACGATGCATTCTCTGCCATTTACCTCTTCAAAGTTCGCCTTAGCACGCATCATAACACGCCCTCTACCTGTTAAAAAGGCCTGCTTCACTCCTTCGTAACCATAAATAGTTCCACCTGTAGGAAAATCCGGTGCTTTTATGTGCTCGATCAATTCCTCGATCTCGATGTCGTTATTTTCAATATAAGCTACTGTTCCATCCACAACTTCACTTAAGTTGTGCGGCGCCATATTGGTTGCCATACCCACCGCAATACCCGAAGCACCATTAACCAGTAAGCACGGTATTCTTGTTGGTAGTACTGTTGGCTCTTGTAAGGTATCATCGAAGTTTAACCTGTGGTCTACAGTATCCTTATCTATATCGGCAAGCATGTCTTCAGAGATCTTTCTCATTCTGACCTCTGTATAACGCATGGCCGCAGGACTGTCTCCATCCGGAGAACCGAAATTCCCCTGCCCGTCTACCAGTTCATAACGCATACTCCAGTCTTGTGCCATTCTTACCATCGCATCGTAAACCGATGTATCTCCATGAGGGTGGTATTTACCCAAAACCTCTCCTACTACTCTTGCTGATTTCTTGTGAGCTCCTGTTGCCTTAATTCCCAACTCATGCATCCCAAATAAAACCCTTCTGTGAACTGGTTTTAGGCCGTCCCTAACATCAGGCAAGGCTCTTGAAACAATTACCGACATTGAATAATCAATGTATGCAGATTTCATTTCCTCCTCAATATTAATTGGAATTATTTTGTCGTGTTCCGCCATTTTTTCTATCCGTTTTTAATCGTATTTTTTTAGCTGGAGCAATATACAATTATTCTTATTTTTAGGGAGCCCGAGGCCCATTTTTATTAAGATTAGTTATTAACAATAGGGCTCAATTATTTGGCTGAATTTTAGTAACTTAGTATGAAGTTTAAAGTTGCTAATAACTTTTGTAATGAATAAGTTAAAAATTCTACTAAATTTACATCATAAACAACAAGCATATGGACGATAATTTTTCACCAAAAGTAAAGGATGTAATTGCCTATAGTAAAGAAGAAGCT
>RCNE010000244.1_pt1 | contig 28713 bp, 21 predicted proteins | sample 2041361 | NCBI WGS metagenome assembly RCNE01 (sample SAMN09708229, study PRJNA481090) | Marine sediment metagenome, whole genome shotgun sequencing project. | reverse complement strand
GCACAGAGCCGAGGGTGTGCGGTACCTTACTTCAGGACCGTACGAGGCAGGAAGCCGAGTATCGAGCGACACAGGGATGTGCTTGAGCGCGTCCTGAAGTAAGGTACCGCGCGACCTCGGCTCCCCTGCAGGTTAAGAGTCACTTGGCCTACTGGCTAATTAGAGTTAACGAGGATTGTGAGCGGAATTTTCAGGGTCAGAATCAAGTGTCTGTGTAATTACTCTGGTACTTGACTCTGACCCCTTCACTTCTTTAATTAATTCAGCTATTTAATTTATATACTTAATGTGTTTCCTTTGCATCTTCCAGTGCTGCATGTGCGGCCGCCAGTCTCGCGATTGGAACCCGGAACGGCGAGCAGGACACATAATCGACACCCATTTTATGGCATAGATGAATACTATTCGGGTCGCCACCGTGTTCGCCACAAACCCCGATTTCCAGATCTTTGCGTACCGAACGGCCTTCCTTAATGGCAATTTCCATCAGGCGGCCGACACCATCGGCATCGATGCTGGCGAACGGATTCTCCTTGAGCAAACCGGACTGAAGGTATTGCACCAGGAAGCCCGACTCTGCATCGTCACGTGAGATGCCATAGGTTGTCTGGGTCAGGTCGTTGGTCCCGAATGAAAAGAATTCGGCGGTTTCTGCAATCTTACCCGCGGTCAGCGCTGCACGCGGAATCTCGATCATTGTACCAATCAGATAAGGTATCTTGGCACCGTTTTCTTCCATTACCCTAACGGCTTTAGCTTCCAGGGTCTTGCGCATCAGGTTGAACTCACTTTCATGAGACACCAACGGGATCATCACCTCGGGTCGCACATCAACGCCATCTGCAGCACAACGACAGGCCGCTTCGAATATGGCCTGAACCTGCATCGTGTAGAGACCGGGAATGGTGATACCAAGACGCACACCTCTCGTACCCAGCATCGGATTGGATTCCTCAAGCGCGGTAACGCGTTGCAATAATGTGCGCTTCTCTTCAATTTCCTCCAGAGTACGGTCCAGATCCTTGAGATTGGACAGGTGCTGCATCCGCAATTTGAGATCGGTCAAATCCATCATCAGGTCGTGGGCCGAAGGCAGGAATTCATGTAATGGCGGATCCAGCAAACGGATGATAACGGGGTAACCGTCCATGGCACGGAACAGACCTTCAAAATCTGAACGCTGCATGGGCAATAACCTGCTAATGGCTTCGTTACGTTCTGACAGTGTGCTGGACACGATCACCTTTTGCATTATCGGCAGGCGGTCTTCCTGGAAGAACATATGTTCTGTGCGGCACAGGCCGATACCCTTTGCACCGTATTGACGGGCGCGCCTCGCGTCTTCGGGGTAATCTGAATTGGCACGTACACCAATTTTGCGTATGTCATCTGCCCAGGAAAGTATCTTGATCAGGTAAGGGTCATTGAAGTCAGGTACCTGGGTCGGTAGCTTGGCGCTATATATCATGCCCGTGTTGCCATCGATGGAAAGGTAGTCACCTTCCTTGATAACCAGGTCCTCACCCACCGTCATCTCGTGGTTGTCCAGATCGATTTCGATGTCACTGACACCCACAACAGCAGGTTTGCCAAACTGCCGCGCAACCAGTGCCGCATGACTGGTACGGCCACCCTTACAAGTGACAACACCTTTTGCAGCCAACATACCATGCACATCGTCAGGTCTGGTTTCCGGTCTGACGAGGATAACGTTTCTACCGTCTTCTTTTGCCCAACGCTCGGCAAGACCGGGGTCAAAAGCGATGATACCTACCGCGGCGCCGGGCGAAACATTCAATCCCCTGGCAATGGGCTGCACTTTTTTAAGAGCTTCGGCCTGAAGTTGCGGATGCAGGAAGAAGTCGACCTGGGCCGTTTTCACACGTGATACGGCCTCAGCGATAGTTATCAGACCTTCATCAACCATGTCGACCGCAATACGTACTTCTGCTTGCGCTGTACGCTTACCGTCACGGGTTTGCAGCAACCAGAGTTTGCCTTGCTCTATGGTGAACTCCATGTCCTGCATATTGCGATGATGTTTTTCCAGACGGCGGGCAATTTGTTCCAACTCGGCATGCATTTTCGGCATATCCCTGCCCAATTGCCTGATCGGAAGAGTTGCCCTCGTTCCAGCAACAACATCTTCACCTTGAGCATTGATCAGGTAATCGCCTTCGAGCGTGGGTGCACCGTTGGTTGCATTACGCGACATGAATACACCGGTGGCTGAGTCGTCACCGAGGTTGCCAAACACCATGGTCTGGATGTTAACTGCCGTTCCCAGGTCATGTTCGATATCGGCTGCGTTGCGGTAATCAATCGCGCGTTTGCCATTCCAGGATCTAAACACGGCCTCGGTGGCCTGCTTCAACTGCTCATAGGGGTCGGTCGGGAATTCCCTGCCGGTATAGCTGCGGATAATCTCCCTGAATCTCGCAGTAACAGCCTTCCATGCGTTCGCATTGAGATCGGCATCAACTTCAACCTGTGATTCACGACGCTGTGCGGTAATCACCGCTTCAAAAACCTCGTCGGGTACTCCCATAACAACACCGCCAAACATCTGTACCAACCGGCGATATAAATCATAGGCAAAACGCGGCCGATTGGTCAGCTTGGCCAGGCTGGCAGCAATTTCATCGTTCATACCGATATTGAGGATGGTATCCATCATGCCGGGCATGGAGAATTTGGCACCGGAGCGACAGGACACCAGCAAGGGGTTTTTCGGGTCTCCGAAGCTCTTGCCGGTAATTTTTTCCAATTCGGTTGTGGCCAGCAGTGCCTGGTCCCACAAACCGTCTGGAAACTTCTCATTGGCAGCGAGGTAGTCATTACAGCCCTCGGTGGTCACTGTAAAGCCGGGGGGAACCGGGATACCCAGGCTGGTGGCATCAAAAAGATTGATGCCCTTGCCACCCAGCAACCCACGCATGGCTTCCCAGTCACTATTATAGCGGGCCAATACCTCTTCGACTTCTCCGAACAGGTAGACGTATTTGTGTGGGGTCTTCTTTGAAGTCATGCTTGGTCTCCATCCAATAATTAATTAAAAAAAGTGATAAAAATTAGCAATGGTAGACGATAAACCCAATACCGTTTGAGCATGGTGATTTAGGTCATTTATGCCGCATATAAGCTGCAAAACCACAAAATGTTTCCTCGAAAACCTTCAGAACTTTACGCAGAAAACATGACCTATATCATTGTATTCAAGCTCGTTTAAATCATAATCACAGCCCGGATATAACTATAAAATTTTCCGGCTATACAAAATGGGCGCCCTGGCCGGTCTTATGACCGGCTAACTCCTTAGGGATTTAAAGAAGAGGCTAGAAACATGAACTCAGCAGTTTTGGAAACGAAAGCGGAAACACGCAACAAGACTATCGATCCAATGCCGGAAGCACCGGCACTCACCCCACAGAAATACTACCGGCTGCCATGGACACTCAATGACAATGGTATCTCCTGGCTGGAAGTAACCGATGCCTGCAACCTGACCTGCGAAGGTTGTTATCGGCCACATATAGATAATCACAAATCACTCGATCAAATTGCCGGGGAACTGGCCGTGTTCAAGAGTCAGCGTAACAGCGACTGTATGAGCCTGGCGGGCGGCGACCCACTTATGCACCCGCAGATCGTAGAAATCGTTCGTATGGTACGCGAGGGTGGCTGGAAACCCATTATCAATACCAATGGACTGGCACTCGGCAAGAAGTTGCTAATAAAACTCAAGGAAGCAGGAGCCTCGGGGTTCACTTTTCATATTGATACCACTCAAGTCAGGAAGGACTCGGAGGGTACGAGAGAGGCTGATCATAACGAGTTGCGCACCAAATTTGCCAAAATGTTGGCGGAAGTCGGCGGACTGACCTGCTCTTTCAACCAGACGGTTAGTGTCAACACTCTCGACCAGGTCAAAGACACCATGGAGTGGGCACTGCAATACCCCGATATCGTGCACACAGTGGTATTTATTTTGTTCCGCAGCCCAAGTCTTAGCGGTGATTTTGACTTCTATGCGAACGGTGAAAACATCACCGAGTATGATAATTATGAAGAAACCGCATGGGGTGGCGACAGTCTTGTTGAGGCGAGGCACGTGGTTGCGAAAATCCGTGAAGTTGACCCCGACTTTGAGCCCAGCGCCTACCTCGGCGGCACGGTTGATCCAAATTCAACCAAGTGGTTGATTGGCGCCCGTATGGCCAACAAAAATATGGGATTCGGTTATGTCAGCCCCAAATATATGGAATACCTGCAAATGGGGCACCATTTGTTCAAAGGTACCTGGCTGAGCTACTCCACACCCAAGTTGCTGCAACGCGGCAAATCAACCACGGCTATGTTTTCGCTGGTCGATGGCGGTATGCGGAAAATCGGCAAACGTTACCTGCGTGCGCTGACTCATGACGATGCGTCCATCCGCGATAAACTGCATATGCAAACGTTCACGATTATCCAGCCGGTGGATTTGATGGCAGATGGCCGTGCCAATATGTGCGATGGCTGCCCGGATATGACAGTTTACAATGGTCAACTGTATTGGAGTTGCCGGCTCGAGGAAGTCAAGAGCCACGGCTGTTTCATGCACGCAGTCCCAAGCAAATGCGAAAAGCCAATCCAACCAGAGATTGTCTGATTTAGCAGTTCGTTTTGCCGGAGTAACAGGCATGCAGTGCGGGTTTTCAAATCCGCACCGCAGGTCTGTATAATTGGTGGATTGAACCAAGCTCCGTTCCTGCACTCAAAGTGCGCCGGAGTTGCAGACGGAATCCATGCATGAAGTTGTTTTTTAAAATCCCCTTGTTACTACTCAGTATCATTGCGTTCAGCAGTCTTTCCGGCAACACCGGAGGGGAAAAAACACTGAAGTTTTTTCATACCCATACGGGTGATTCCCTGCAGGTCGTCTATTTCAGACAGGGTGAGTACGACAGCAAAGCATTTGCGAAACTCAAGGTCTTTCTTGCCGACTGGCGGAATGGAAAAGAACATGATATCGATCCACAATTAATGGATATTCTTTGGCAGCTTCAACAGGTAACGGGATCAAATGCCACCTGGGAGGTGATCTCGGCTTACCGCTCACCCGAAACCAATAAAATGCTGCGCAGCAGGAGTTCTGGTGTAGCCAAAAGCAGTCAACATCTTTTGGGCACCGCGATTGATGTGCGGCTCAGAAAGATGGAACTCAAAGTGTTGCGTGATAAGGCCAAAGCGCTCAGATTGGGTGGCGTAGGTTACTATGCAAAATCAGATTTCGTACATGTCGACACGGGCAGAGTCCGGTACTGGTAGGTTAAATCATTTCAGGTTTTTTTAATTCGAGGAGTATTTCCATGCACTTCACAAAACAACTGTCCGGACTACTAGCCGTTTTTTTACTGCTTTCCGGGCCGGGTAATTTGCAGGCAATGGACGCAAGCAGCACCGCGGAAACCCGACAGGATATCGAACAGTTACTCCGTACCGATAGTCTTACAATCCTTGGTGCAGATATTCTGACGCAGGGCCTGCTTCTTGAAGCCTATGAAGACTATGATTTCGCACCGTACTGGACCAATCCGGACAGGATTCGTGAGTTGATGGAACTCATCAACAACGCTGCAGACCACGGTCTGAAACCATCGGATTACAACATTGGTGCACTCGATAAGGTGCTAAAGCTTCGTCTGGCAGAGCCTACCGCCGAAATAGAAGCCGAAGCTGATATCTTATTGACAGAGAGCCTGTTTGTTTATGCTTACCATCGCCACTTCGGCAAGGCAAAAGCCAACGCAATGGATCCAAACATCAATTTCAGAAGGGAAACCTACAACAACCAGGCGCCAAAGGTCACCCTGGATCAGGCCCTCGAATCCTCATCACTCATCGACTTCATCGAAACCATTGCACCTACCGGGCCTGTCTACAGACAACTGCAGGGCAAGATGGAATTCTACCGCGATGTCGCCCGTAAAGGCGGATGGCCCACGGTACCGGATGGTCCGACACTGCATCCCGGTGATAGTGACCCCCGTGTTGCGGTAATCCGTGAACGCCTGGCGGCAACCGGTCACGCGGACAACACAAACCAGGGCTCTCCACTATATGACCCTGCCCTGGTCGCTGCGATGAAGGCTTTTCAAATAAGACATCAGCTTGATGTGGATGGTGTAGTCGGCCAACAAACCATCATCGCAATGAATGTACCCGTCGAACACCGCATCGACCAGATTCGTCTTTCACTGGAACGTCTGCGCTGGGTAAAGGAGGAAGCTGCAGACACCATGGTGATAGTCAATATCGCCGGATTCAGAGCCGTCTTCTTCAGGGACGGGGTAATGGGATGGGAAACGAAGGTGATGGTGGGTAAAAACTACCGTGAAACACCCATTTTCAGGGGTGATATTGCCTACCTCGAATTTAATCCAACCTGGACTATTCCTCCCGGTATTTTGAGGAACGATACATTACCTGCTATCAAGAGAGACCCAAACTACCTGGCATCAAAAAATATCCTCGTGATAGACCGGGACGGCAAAACCATAGACCCATCGACCGTGGATTGGACAAAGTACAAGAATAGCGCTCCCTATACATTCCGCCAGACCCCGGGACCACACAACTCGCTGGGCATGGTCAAGTTCATTTTTCCAAATGAGCACTTCGTTTTTCTGCATGACACCCCGCATCGTGAACTTTTCGTGAGGTCAGAGCGAAACTTCTCCTCGGGTTGTATCCGTGTTGAAAACCCGCTCGACCTGGCTGAACTGATTTTGAATGACCCGGTGAAGTACAACCGGTCCGCATTGGATGCCATTTTGGAAACACGTGAGACCCAACGGGTCAACCTGAGACCCAAAGTTCCCGTAATCATCCTTTACATAACCGCGAGCATAGGCGCTGACGGTGATATCCGGTTTTACAAGGATATTTATGACCGCGACCAGAAAGTCCTGGATGCACTTAACGGACCGGTGGTCATTCAGCTACCCACCGGGTAGGCGGGAACGACTCATTTTGAGAAACCGTGCTTAACCCACTGCTGTCCCACTCAATTCAAGGGGGCCGCCGTTATTAGCCTGACCAAACCGGGCACCCGGCATCTGACCGTCATTGCCGCGTTATTGGCGATGATCGGTCCATTCAGCATTGATGCCTACCTGCCGTCATTTCCGGATATTGAACTGGAATTCGGCATCTCCCGTGCCGTGCTTTCACAAAGCCTGGCGGTATACCTGATGGCATTTGCCATTTCGACCCTTTTCTGGGGCCCGTTAGCCGACCGTTATGGCCGCCGCCTGGTGATATTGTTCAGCATGACCCTGTATACCCTTGGCTCAGTCGGGTGTGCCCTGGCAAACAGTGCCGAAACTTTTATGCTGTTACGTGTGATCCAGGGCCTGGCTGCCAGCGGGGGCTTTATCGCCGGTCGCGCAATGATCCGTGATGCTCACGATGCCGAGACGGCCCATCGTGCAATGTCGCAGGTCATGATGCTATTTGCACTGGCGCCTGCGCTGGCGCCCGTATTGGGTGGCTGGCTGCATGACCAATTCGGCTGGCGCAGCGTCTTCTGGTTTCTAAGCATTTTTGGCAGCCTGTTGGTTCTGATGGGTTTTCTTATCAAAGAAACGCTGCACAATGAACAGCGTCGTTCGATACATCCGGCGACCGTGATGCGTGTGTATTTCGGTGCGATTTTGCACAAACGTTTTCCTGCTTTAGTTTTATGCCTGTCACTGTCTTTTGGCGGTCTGTTTCTCTATATAGCCGGTGCACCCACGGTGATCTATGATTTTCTCGGTCTCGGCAGCGATGACTTTGGCTGGTTGTTTATTCCGATTGTTGCCGGTCTGATTCTGGGGTCTTCGATCTCAGGCCGACTGGCCCACCGCTGGCCCGCGCAACGAACGATTTCCGTTGGTTTGCTGGTCATGATGGCGGCCACTGCGTTCAATCTCGTCACGGTCAATTTATTCACGGCAGGTATTATTACGTTGGTCGGCCCACTGGTGCTCTATGTGACCGGTCTTGCAATCATGATGCCTGCTATTACCGTGCTGGCACTGGATTGCCTGCCGACCCACCGTGGAACGGCGGCTTCGATGCAGGGTTTCCTTCAATCAGTAACCAATGCCGCTGTGGCAGGTATTGCCGTCCCCCTTCTGAACACACGCTGGCTTGATTTCGTGACCGGCCAGCTCGTGTTCATGTTGGTAGCAGCGGGTTTGTGGTTTCATCTCCGGCGGAGTCCGCCATGATGAGGCGACATCTCCCCACAAAACAGATTGAAAAATCATGGCGATAGAAAAGAAAAAACCAACGCTATTTCAAGCTCTCACACCTTTGATCGCACTGGCCTTGTTATTAAGCATCGGTTATGGCGTCTACGGTTTGCGCGCCGAAATTCTCCTGCTGGTCGCAACCTCCGTTGCCGGGCTGATCGCAATCATGCTGGGATACAGTTATCGCGAAATTGAGCGCGGTATTATTGAGAACATGATGAAAGGCATGCCGGCCATGTTGATCGTCATTGTTGTAGGTGCACTGATCGGTTCCTGGATGAGCGCCGGAACCATCCCGATGATGATCTTTTATGGTCTCAAACTGATTTCACCGGAGTTCTTCCTGGTCAGTGCCTGCATTGTGTGCAGTATCATATCGCTGGTTACCGGTACCTCCTACGGTACCGTCGGTACCGTCGGAGTTGCCTTGATCGGTGTTGCGAGCGGACTTGGCATTCCGTTGAGCCAGGCGGCGGGCGCAATCGTCGCCGGTGCCTATTTCGGGGACAAGCTGTCTCCATTTTCCGATACAACAAACCTTGCTCCGATTGCGGCACAATCAAACCTGTTCGACCATATACGCCACACCTTATGGACAACAACACCCGCCTGGCTATTGGGCCTGGCGGTTTATCTCGTTATCGGTCTGACGGCTGATTCGACGGCGACGGGTGTAGATGATTTAACCCGTTCCATCACTTCAACCATCGAGAGCCAGTTCACATTTCACTGGCTACTGTTGTTACCGGCAGTCATTACCCTGGGTGCGGCCGTATTGAAGCTACCGGTCATACCAAGCATGCTCGCATCAAGCGCGGTTGCCGTTATGTTTGCGATGGTGTTTCAGCAAAGCAGCCTTGTGGATGGTGTTGCGGTCATGGTGCATGGCTTTGAGATCGAAACCTCGAACGAAATCCTGGATCGATTGCTCAACCGTGGAGGCATGCTCTCGATGATGGATGTAACGCTGTTGGCATTTTGTGCGTTCGCCTTCGGTGGTATCGTCGTATCGACGGGTATGATGGACGTCATTCTTCAGCATCTGTCGCGTGCCGCACGCACAGTTTTTCGCTTGACCGTAGTCACCGTTTTGTCGACGATCACAACGGCGGTATTAACCGGCAGTTCGTTTCTCGCGATATTAATTCCGGGTGAAATGCTCGCACCGATATACAAAAAACTGAATATAGCCGCCAAGAACCTATCCCGAACCACCGAGGATAGCGGTACCGTGGTCGTTCCGCTGATACCGTGGAGTATTGCCGGTGTTTTTATGGCCGGAACCCTGGGTATAGACACCATTGCTTATGCGCCATGGGCAATCATGTGCTACACGAGTTTCCTGGTGGCGATTTTCTACGGATACACCGGGATTGCAATTGCCCCGAAACGCAATGAGGACGAAACACAGCCCGGTAGCTGATCGTAGAGTGCTTTGCATAAAAACCAGACATATGCGGGCTAGTTCTGCGGGTTGGCTGGTGGCATAATCCCAACGCTCAAATCATTTCGGAGTCTCCGATGTCCACATTGATCGAACAGGCACATTCCAGGGAGTGGTTTTATTCCTATGACCTGCCCGATGGCAGTTCAACATCTACCTATCACGATGCTGATATCCATGTAATCCATGATACCCGCTGGCAAATGCTTCAATCCTACCTGGACAGAAACCTGGGCACCGACCGGAAAGGCTTATCGGCGCTGGACCTGGCATCCCACCAGGGCTGGTTTGCTGTCAACATGGCACGCGCCGGTTTCTCACCCGTGCTGGGCATTGATGCCCGTCAGTCGCATGTGGATGACGCGACCTTAATCTCAGACATCTATGACATGGACCAGCTTTCCTTTGTCCAGGGAGATATTCACGAGCAAAGCCCGGATCAGGTGGGCCAATTTGACGTGGTGTTGATGCTGGGTCTGCTCTACCACCTGGAAAACCCGGTCGGGGCTCTGCGTGTTTGCCGTAGCCTGTGTAAGAACCTCTGTATCATCGAAACCCAGATCGTTCCGGGTATGACCGGTTTTGTCGATTACGGCAGTTACCAGTATGTTCGCCCGTTGAAAGGCAGTTTTGGCATCATCGATGAGATGGATGATACACACGGGCCCGAGGCAAGTGTTACCGGGATTAGCCTGGTACCCAGTCTTGACGCCCTGATGTGGATTTTGGAGAAAGTCGGGTTTTCGAGCGCTACCGTGCTCGAACCACCTGCGGATGCCTATGAACAATTGCGTTACCACAAACGCGTCATGGTCGCGGCACATGTTTAAGGTACCCGGCAGATGAGAATTGCGGCACAAGCGGTCGAAGTGACCTGTCTTGAGGACGAGGTTTACAGTCGACTGTTATCGCTCGATAACAAGCACATATTGGAACTGGGCTGCGGCGGTGCTGAGAAAACCCGTGATATAGCGACTTCCGGTGTTAATCGCAGGATTACCGCTTTGGAAGTCGACGAGATTGCACATCAGAAAAATCTTCAAATCGGTGATTTACCCAATGTGAAATTTGTTCTTTCCGGAGCGCAGGCAATTCCGCTGGGTGATGAGTCGGTCGATATCGTGATGATGTTCAAATCGCTGCACCACGTTCCCATTGAGTTGATGGAAATCTCACTACGGGAAATCAGACGGGTGTTGAAACCGGGTGGTCTTGCTTATATATCCGAACCAGTTTTTTCCGGTGATTTCAATGAGATATTACGACTATTTCACAATGAACAAGAAGTTCGTGAGGCCGCATTTCAAACAACCAAAAAAGCAGTAAACGAAGGTATGTTTCAGCTGCTTGAAGAAACATTTTTTAATACGCCGGGGCATTACAGGGATTTCGCTGAATTTGAAAACACCATTATCAATGCCACCCATAGTCAACACCATCTCGATGCCGGGCTATATGAGCAGGTAAGAAAGAGTTTTGAAAAGCACATGGGTGACGATGGCGCGTATTTTCTAACACCGGTTCGAGTCGATCTGTTACAGAAGTAAAACGGAGACGTTTTTTCAGGAATGACGCAAATCCGGGCTTGTCAGCCACACCGCTTCGACAAACTCATCAATACCGGCTTCCCGGAATTTTGGTGGCATATTGTTCAGTGCACTCAGGTCACCTGCCCTGCGCAACCCGGGCCAATAGACACTCACTTCATCAGACAAAACGGAATATGGCGGTCCATTTGCCCTGGACTGATCGTATTCAAGGGTAATCAGTAATTGCGCGGCATCCACCTTCAACAGATTATTGGTGTGCTCCACATAGTTGGGGCGAAGGTCCAGTGGCAGCGCAACCAATGCTGCCCGGTCGTAAAAAGCATCAAATGGTTCATCTAAAAATTGAAAATAGTCACCGCAAACGATGGTCACAGCTTGTTCCAGACCTCGAAAACACAATAAGTGGCCTTTTGATTCAACTTTAAAAGAGATGCCGGTTTCGGCAAAAAAGGCCCGCGCGGCGATTTCCGAGAGATCTACACCGGTAACATCATGTCCCTGTTGCGCAAGCCATAACAGGTCCGGAGACTTGCCGCACAGCGGTACAAGCACACGACTGCCTGCGCCAAGCCGGGGCCAGAACTTCCGAAGAGCGGTGTTTCCACCGGCCTCGTGCCAGCCTGTATGACCACTCTCCCAACGAGCCAGCCATTCATCAGTCATGGCTGGTCATCAGGAAACGGTTCAATCCAGCAAGCCTGGATTCAGAACTGTCCGGCATCCAGGGCCATCATGCTTTCACAACCAGCCGTAATGGTCGCGAGATAGCTACTGGTTCTTGGTAGCAGGTGTTCAAAATAAAATTGCGCCGTGACCTGCTTGGTTTTCAAGAAGTCTTCGCCATTACCGCCCGCTTCCAAAATCTGCTTTGCTTTGAGTGCCGACTTACCCATGACCCAACCGCCACAGAGATATCCCATCAACATCATGAAGTTCACACTGGCACCACCGGCAGCATTCCGATCTTCTGAGCCGTGTTCGAGCAACCATGCCCTCGCCTCCGCACCTGCCAGCACGCCCTTTTTCAAGGTATCAGCCATAACCGCGAGACTATCCACGCCCGACATGTCATCTGCGGTTGCCTGGATTTCATCTAGCAATAATTCAAGCGCTTCGCCGTTGTCTCCAAGGGTCTTACGTCCAACCAGGTCAAGTGCCTGGATACCAGTGGTTCCCTCATAAATGGTCATGATGCGTGCATCGCGGTAAAACTGGGCGCTGCCGGTTTCCTCGATATAGCCCATGCCGCCGTGTACCTGCGTGCCAAGGTAGGTAATCTCCTGTGACAGTTCGGTCAACCAGCCCTTTACAATGGGTGTGTAAAGACCAGTGCGTAAGGCATGTTTGCCTGCCTTTTCCGGATCGGCGGCGTTATGCTCCAGGTCACTCTCCGCCGCTGCGACATATGCCAGGCCACGCATGGCTTCGGTAGCCGACTTCATCACCATCAGCATGCGCCGCACATCCGGAAATTCAATGATCGGATAACGCGTGCCATCACCTCTGGTCCCTTGCAGACGCTCTTTGGCAAAAGGGACAGCCTGCTGGTAGGAACGCTCGGCAACGCCAAGACCCTGGATACCGACACCCTGGCGGGCCTCGTTCATCATGGTGAACATGGCCATCAAACCCTGGTTGGGCTTGCCCACCATGTAACCGATCGCACCACCGTTGTCACCGAAATTCAGGGTACAGGTTGGACTACCGTGAATACCCAGCTTGTGCTCAATACCTACACAAAAGGCATCGTTACGTTTACCCGGCCCGCCATTTTCATCCAGCAGAAACTTCGGTACCAGGAACAGGGAGATACCCTTTACACCTGCGGGTGCATCCGGTAGACGGGCCAACACCAGGTGAATGATGTTCTCCGTCATCTGGTGATCACCCCAGGTGATATATATTTTCTGACCGCTGATCAGGTAGTGATCCGCCTCGGGTACCGCCTTGCAAGCCACTGCAGCGAGGTCAGAACCCGCAGCGGATTCCGTGAGGCACATAGAACCGGTCCACTCACCACTTATCATGTTTGGTAGATACGCATCCTTCAATTCGTCGGTACCATGCTTTTCAATCGCCTCGACCGCTCCGGTCGTCAACAGTGGGCACAGAGATAAGGCGGCACAGGCGGAATACCAGACTTCAGTTGTCGCCGCCCCTAACACCCTCGGCATACCCTGCCCGCCATATTCCTCACCCGCTGTGAGCGCGGCCCAGCCATTTTCGGCGTATTGGTGGTAGGCTTCCGCAAACCCGGGGGTTTCATGCACACCGTCATCCTCCAACCTGGCCCCCTGCTTGTCGCCTACTTCATTCAGCGGTGCAAAAACCTCGCTGCCGAGACGGCCTGCCTCTTCCAAAATTGCATCGGCCAGTTCGCTATTGACGTCCTCAAGACCGGCTTCCTGGCAAGCCAGGTCAAAATTCAGCACGTGGTTGATTAAAAATGAAGCATCTTTGTAGGGGAATTGGTAGTCGCTCATCGGATACAATCCTTGTGTGCAGTAATATGTTTAAACGCGGCTATATTATGATCAATTTTGATCTTCGGGGATACCACGAGTGGGTGAAAAATCAAGTTTTGATGTAGCCATTGTCGGTGGTGGACTGGCCGGTATAAGCGCGGCGATCGAATTGCTCGACCAGGGCCTGAAGATCGTAGTCATTGATCGGGATTCCGAGCAAAACTTTGGTGGTTTGGCGATGAATTCACTGGGCGGCATGACCCTGATCAATACCCCCGTACAACGTCTGAACGGGATTCGCGACAACCCCGAAATCGCACTTAAGGACTGGCTCTCCTGTGCTCAATTTTCAGAGCACGACCACTGGCCGAGGCAATGGGCTGAGCTTTATGTCAACCGCAGCGTTGATGATATTTACAACTGGCTCAAACCCAGGGGGATCAAGTTCTTCCCTGTTCCCCATTGGGTGGAAAGAGGCGAGTTTGGCGATGGTAACTCTGTACCCCGTTACCACATCATCTGGGGTACCGGACAACACCTGGTGCGCACGCTTATCAATGAACTTAAACATCATGTTAATTCTAGTAATATCACTTATCTATTTGATCATAAAGTTGAATCATTAATAACAAAAAAACAATCTGTGTGTGGACTACAAGGGTCCCATGAAAAAACAGGACAGGCATTTGAAGTGGATGCCGCTATCGTGCTGGTGGCCAGTGGCGGTATCAACGGTGATATCAACCGTGTAAAACAGGAATGGGATCAAACCTGGGGTCAACCGCCGGTGCACATTCTGAATGGTGCACACAAATTTGCAGATGGCAGCATCCATGATGCCGTTGAAAGCATAAGCGGCAAGGTGACAAACCTGCATCAAATGTGGAACTATGCTGCGGGTATCCATCACCCTGCCCCGCAAATACCCCAAGAAGGCTTAAGCCTGATACCACCAAAATCCGCACTCTGGCTGGATGCGACCGGAAAACGCTTTGGCCCTGTTCCGCTGGTGACCGGTTTCGATACCCACAATATCTGCAAACGTATCTCCATGGACCCGTATGGCTATAGCTGGCAGGTCATGAACTGGAAAATTGCCTTAAAAGAGGTTGCGGTATCCGGTGCTGAAAGCAATACCGCATTTCGCGACCGGAAGATCATACAACTGGCCCGCGATATATTCCTTGGTAACCACGCATTACTGGAATATCTCGTCAATGAGTGCGAGGACGTTGTTACCGCTAATAGCCTCGAAGAACTGGTCGATGAGATGAACAAGCTTAATTTAAACAGTCAGACCGTCGGCAAGGGTACTGTTGAAATTGAAAATGTTAAACAATCGATCCAGGGCTATGATGCGCAAATAGATCGCGGCAAGGAGTTTCACAACGATGACCAGTTGCGACGTATTGCCCAGGTCAGACACTGGCGCGGCGATCGCTCGAGGACCTGTAAATTTGCAAAGATCCTCGATAAAAAGTCCATGCCACTGGTCGCTATCAGAGAGTTCATCGTCAGCCGCAAGAGCATGGGTGGCATACAAACAGACCTGCAAAGCCGCGTGCTTTCAAATAGCGGAGAACCGATACCCGGTCTGTATGCCGCAGGTGAAGCTGCGGGCTTCGGCGGTGGCGGTATTAATGGGCTTAAATCACTCGAGGGCACATTTATATCCAATTGTATTCTGAATGCCCGCATGGCCGTGCGTTCCATTTGTAATCAACCGTTAACCCCTTGATTAACCAGATTATTACTAAAAGAGAGCATCATGAAAAAAACAGGCGCATGGTTGGTACGTTTCGCTCTTGAGCAAATTGGCGTCAGGTACACCTTCGGTATTCCCGGGGTTCACACTACCGAGATATATGATGAGCTGAATAAATCGGAGTCTATCCAACCGATTCTTGTCACCCACGAAGGTGGCGGGGCTTTCATGGCCGATGCGATCAGCCGAACCTCGGATCAAACAGGCACTCTACTCATCGTGCCAGCTGCTGGCATTACCCATGCGGCCAGTGGTATCGGCGAAGCATTCCTCGATGGCATTCCGATGTTGGTGATTTCTGGCGGCATCCACACTGAAAGTGGTAAATCCTATCAATTACACGACATAGACCAGCACGCCCTGCTCGCCCCGATTACCAAAAAGACCTACAAGGTAGAAAAACACGAAGAGATTATTCCCGCCATCTACGAGGCTTATCAAATCGCTAACCACGGCGAGCCCGGTCCCGTTTTCGTGGAAGTGCCGGTCAATTTGCAATTGTTCCCGGGTGAGGTTTCCGAAACCCCGACCTATGTCGCCGGGGTCAAGGAAGAACAGCTTGATCATGCCGCCATCCAGGAAGCAGCACAAATGCTCTATGACGCCAGCTCACCTGGTTTGTTTTTGGGATGGGGTGCGGTCGATGCCAGTGATCAAGCTATAAGTATTGCCGGGTTTCTCGGCGCGCCAGTGGCAACGACTTTACAGGGCTTGAGTTCATTTCCCGCCAATCACCCACTGCATACCGGCATGGGTATTGGTCCTGCGGCGGTTCCTGCCGCCGAAAATGCTTTTAAGAAATGCGATTGCCTGCTGGCCGTGGGAAACCGCTTCGGTGAGATCGCAACGGCCAGTTACGGGGTTAAGCCACCGCAGAACATGATCCATATCGATATTAACAAGGCAGTATTCAACGCCAATTACCCGGCAGCTATCACCGTAGAGGGTGACGCCAGGGCCGTATTGACGGAACTGTTCAACTGCCTGGAGGCGCTTGGTGCGCCAAAACCTGAAAATCTCGCACTAGTGGCTGCCATCAAGAATGACAAGAAAGCCTATCATGATGAATGGTTCAAACACGACAGCAATGACCGCGTTAACCCGGCCCGGTTTTTTGCAGAACTCCGCAAACAACTGGATGATGATGCGATCGTGGTGGTCGATGATGGCAATCACACCTTCCTGGCCGCTGAATTGATGCCGATCAATAGCGCGCGAGGGTTCATATCTCCCACCGATTTCAACTGCATGGGTTATTGCACCCCGGCCGTGACAGCAGTCAAGCTGGTTAATCCGGACAAACAGGTGGTTGGTATCATCGGCGATGGTGCATTCCTGATGACCTGCATGGAAACGTTGACCGCAGCTTCACAGGAACTTGGTGGTATTTTCTTCGTATTTAACGATGGTGAGTTGTCACAAATCTCCCAGGCTCAGGAAATACCATACAACCGAAAAACCTGCACCGTTCTTCACGATTTTAAAATCAAGGGGATTGCACTTGCAACGGGTTGCGAATTCATCCAGATAGATGACAATACATCATGTGCAGGTGGTATAAAAAGAGCGCTTGAGTTTGCGGCGCAACACAGACCCGTCATCGTGGATGTAAATATTGACTATTCAAAACGTACCCGATTCACAAAAGGTATCGTCAAGACCAACCTGGAGCGTTTTACGATGGGTAATAAAGCGCGTTTTATCGGGCGCGCCCTGCTGAGAAAGATACTGTAACCCGTTATTAACAATATAATATATCAGCTGTTATCGTCGTCACCCTTTCTATAAGAGCCCGACTGCTCGACCCCAAATTTTGATTTGGCCAGATCTTCAATCATCTTGAGGAATCGGTCGACGTTGTAGCCAGCGATAAAGCTGAAGGTCATGTAGCCATACATACCTTCTACTCCACTTTGAGAGGCCGCAAGAACTGCCATACCTGCCTTTAAGAATATGAAAGCAACCAGGCCGACAACCGCACTTGCCAGGGGGCGAAGGTAATACCATACCTCCCATCTTTTTTCCCATGTGTTTCTGGCACTGTAGTTTGTGTACACAGCCCTGACGCAATAAAGAACCCCAGCCAGAGACGCAATCAGAATGCAATTTATCGCAAGCTGATAACCCACGAGCCAGGCAGGCATCCACCCCAGTGGGCCAAGAGCCCATAGAAATGCCAGGACCATGATAAGCAGAATTTGATACGAGATTATTTTTTTCATCGTTTTCAGTACTTGTTTGAAATAAATGGGGTCACCCATTAGCCGTCTCCGGTCAACTGGCACAAAGCAACCCTGATGCCAGCCATCATTTTATACTATTGGCAGTGATCTGATTGCGCACCTGGATTTTCAGTCATGGTGCTGCTTCGATATGAAGCGCACCAGTTGCCTGCAGGGATGCAGGTAAGGGGCGAGAGCAGGAGCGGAAGCTTCACCCATCAGGATCCAGGCGTGTCGATCTATAGCCAGAACCTATGTTCTGGCTGTTTTTTGGATACGCTTTATTGCTCGGTTCTCAGCAAGAGTTTTCCGTAAATCTTCAACACTCCACAAGCCGAGAACCCGGCTCTCATAACCATCTATCCAATCATTGATTTCTTGAATTGGCTCTCCCAGGTTAAAAGGAGATTTTTGTAGGTTAATCGCTCGAAACATACCCGTGTGTATATCATGATTCTTCATAATATGCGGATAAGTGGTAGTCAGTATGTATTTAACCTTGCTGGACAAAAGGTTGTTCAAAGTAAGCAACACATCTTCATTCGAAAAATGAAACAAACAGTCCCGGCATAGCCAAAGATCCACCTGCGGTAATGTATCTTTCATGACATCGAGGTTCATGAATTTTACACTGTCTGAACTATATAACGATTGGTTTCGTTCTACGAGAGCCTCAACAATGTCACCCCCAATATAGGACACATCGGATTCCCATTCTATCTTCCCAAACCAGTTATAGTCACCACAAGGGGCATCCAAAATTACCGATGCTCCCAATTCCAGGGCGAGCTTTGGCATCTCCTTTCGAATATTCTTTGTATACTCCAATGTAGATCCAGGGCCTGAAACGCTTTCCTCATCGCCCCATTTATTAGTTTTGTACCAATGATTAAAAATTCCCTCTCGCCCGCCCAATTTGGACATAGACGAATTCGCAAGATAATTATTACGTGTACGAATAAGTGCTTTACAACCCGGAAGGGTCTTAATTGCATTACGGATAGTTTTCTTAATACTCATTGATGCACTATGCTACCCCATAAGCACTTACCAAACTAACCCCCTCTGAGCCATCGACTTGCGCGACGTACCCACGTGTGGATACATTGGCGAGCCAACTAACCCGCTCTCCGCTAATATCATTACCGAGCATACGTAAAACAAACATTATATCGCCACCATTCCGCATATATTGAACATCGCTTTACGTCAGCACTCGCCTAAGGGCGCCTTGGTGGTCGGTTAAAAAAGGGGTATTACCAGAGGATTATCAGGGTCAAGTGCCAGAGCGGAATTAAAACCACTCTGGCACTTGACCCTGACCCCATTTTACTTTCTTCTAATTGGTCGGCGTTGGACACTCAATTCCGGGCATGAGTATATCCCGGCTGATGTCGTACTCTAGGTTTGTGAAACCGTTGTTTTGCATCACCTCATTCGGTACAAGGGCGATATGCCCTGCCCCACAGGAAGTGAATCTGAAGGTTCCCGTCCCCCACGGTATTTCGTCACTGTCATCGGGGTTGTAGGCTGCTCCCCACTTGGCACCTTCAGGAATAAACAGTGCCATTTCTGATGTATTGCCATTGATTTGACCGTTTCCGATTAACCAGACCTGGTTACCGATGGTGTCATAGGTGTAGAACGAAACAACAAGGATGGTGTCGTCATTGAAGTTGATTCCAACATCAATCAGAAAGCCCTCCCCGGAACGTGCCAAACCACCCCACCAGTTTCCGCTAAGACCCGGATTGATCACAAAGCCATTGCCACCCGACTGCTGTAACCACAACATCATGTCGGCGACATCGGTCGCATCCGGTGAACCCATCGAAGCACGGGTCATCGTGGTATTGGGAATACCCCAACGGGCCTTGTGGGCAAATTCACTGAACTTGCCATCGCCCTCCAGGTAAGCAAGGATGCCGCCGTCAGGCGCACCCACCGGGGAGACTCCTGCCGGGTCACCATGGCAACTAACACAGTTGGTGTTGTAGTACGACTCACCAGCCACCGCGTCCGCGGTAGCAATTATCGAATAAAGAGCCGGGTTCGTGCCGGTATCAATATGACTGAAATAGGCAGCGGGGTCGGTGCTTGGGTTATTAAGAAACTCAACCAGGCAACCAACCTGTTCCTGCGTCAATGCGCCATTGGTAAAGTCAGGGTGCTGGTTCCCAAGTGTATAACCACTGGAATGTGCGGCCTTGTTAGCAGCGGAATGGGTATCATCCAGATCCACCCAGCTACCTGCACCTTCCGTAAACAAACGACCGGTTCCGGTGTGCCAGATCATATCAGCTGTCACATCCGCATTTTCACGGGCCGCGAGGCTGATATTACGACTGGTCTGATCGGTATCGCCGGCACCGGCATTGGGACGCCCGGCGTTGCGTGAGCGCCTTGCATAACCGCCATCGGTACCCATGTGATCCCAGCCATGGCAGGCCTTGCAGCGGATGTAGTCAGCACTTGTCGCGCCGGCAGGCAAACTGCCGGACCCGCCTGCATCTGTCTTGGTCCAGTTGTCATAGGCCAGGGGGCCCAACTCAGCACAGTCAGTTTTGACAGCCTGGCAGTCGGAATCAGCACCATCTATCTGGCCGTCGCCGTCGTTATCAAGGCCATTGGCGCCATACTGGCTTTCCGAACTGTCCGCGTCACAAGCGTCCAGCATCTGCACGTCGCTCTTGCCGTAATAGAAAGGATTAGCCTGCTCACCCACGGGAGCGGGATCACCGGAATGGCAGGACTGGCAGGTTCCTGCACCAACATTTATTTCATGCATCCGGCGTAAACCGGTACCGGAACCACACTCCACCGGGGTACCACTGCCACCGACACAACTGCCATTCACGTCCTCATCCCGTCCATGGCAGCCCACACAGCTTTTGGAGAGGGTGCTGTCGATGGAAAAATTGAGGTAAACCGATTCCTTGTCACCCGTTTTGTGGCAGGCGTTGCATGAGTCAACGAACTCCTCATGACCCTCCATGAGGTTTTGATTCCAGGGTGTGCCATCCGTCTTCGAAGTATAATTCCTACCATCGAAACCGCCGTGGCAGCTTTGGCAGCCGCCATAGTCGGGATAGGCTAACGCGACACTGCTGAAAACGAGGAGCAGTAAAGCGCTCATTGTGGTCATAAAAGTCATCTGCCGATGTCGTGAATTCATCTTGAAGCTCCTTTTCTTTATCAGTCACGCGGGCTTTGCATGACTCCTTGAAAATTTTGACAGGTCCAATATGCACTACAAACCCGCCGAGAGGAATAAACGGGTATCTGTACATGCTACCCTGAGACCGATGGGGATATACGATAAATACCTGCTGCCCAAACTCGTGCATTTCACCTGCGGCCAGAACCCGAGTATGCGACAACGGAAAAAAGTTGTTCCGCTGGCCGAAGGGCGGGTGCTGGAAATCGGTATCGGATCGGGGCTTAACATCCCGTTTTACGACGCTAAAAAAGTAACGCATCTATGGGGGTTGGACCCTTCCGGGGAAATGTGGTCAATTGCGCGAAAAAATGCGGCCAGCCATCACCTGGATGCTGAGTTTATTCAATCTGGTGCCGAATCCATCCCGCTGGATGACAACAGCGCTGATACTGTTTTAATGACGTACACGATGTGCACAATCCCGAATGTCCACCTTGCACTTGACGAAATCAGGCGTGTACTAAAACCCGGTGGAAAGCTGATATTCTGCGAACACGGCAAAGCACCTGATGAAAGTATTCAACGCTGGCAAAACCGGATTGACCCGATCTGGACAAGGCTGTCCGGTGGTTGCCACCTTAACCGCCCTATTCCCGGCTTGCTCGAGCAATCCGGTTTCAAATCCGATGATATGCAGACCATGTATCTGCCAGGCTGGAAGCCGGCGACTTTCAATTACTGGGGTACAGCCCGTTTAGCTGGCAGCAGGTAGTAAGCCACCAACCCTATGGCTTGATTTAAACCGTAGGGTGCGTAATTCATTACGCACCAATAAGTCCGATGAGTCAAATTAACTCACCTACAAAAAAGGGGCAGGCATTGAGTTGCCAGCCCCTTTTCTAGTCATGAAATTACTAGCTTATTCCACACCAATCATCTTCTCAAATGCTTTTTCGGTAGCACGCGGAGACGACATCAGCTTGGTAAATCCATGCTTGCCCGTCATGCTCAGATTAGGAAAATGCAGAGCCATGCGGAACCGCATATGCAAAGCTTCGACGTTATTGCCGTCAACCAGAATCTCATAAGGGAAATAGGCGCGCTTTTTACATCCTTCAAAATCGACTATGCTCATCTGGAATGCCGAGTCGATATCTTTCTCGTCTTCATTGGTCATTTTCATACCAACACCGAACACGGTCTGTTGTTTCCCTGGTATATCGATACGGTAAACCTGGGTCAATGCATCGCCCGATACAGCCAGGCCATTTTCAACCGCCGCGACAGCATCTTCATATGAATCAAAAGAACCTAACTTAGAAGGATTATTAAAATACGGCATGAACATCATGTAGTGGAATTTGCCAAGTTTTTTGGCCGTCATTTTTTTCTTTCCAGCACCACAGGAGCGCACATTACCGAGACTGGCAACCAGCGCATCATAGACAGGCTGCATATCGCATTTAAGACGATAGCCGTATTGGATATAGACCGGGTTAACAAAAGCCACTTCAACGGTGTCTCCGACCTCTGTAACACTAACCCTCTGACCGGCGCCGTAACCACCCTTGTCGGACATGGCGGCGATGTTCTTCAATTCATCATTGGTCACAACAATGATATTTGTGCCCTCGACCGGCGAGTACTGGCCATAGACCTCAAAACCGGCAGCTTCAAGTGCGCGCCGTGTTGAGGTGGTTTTCTCGTCCAACGTGCCCAAACCGCTTGATGCGACAACAAAGGGTTTGTAGATCGTGTCTTCAGCCACGATCGTCGTGGTAAACAGCACAGCCATCATCAGCAGCGACAGGGAAATCAGCGTTTTCATGGGTCTTACTCCGTGTTTGGAACATGGTGCCGGCGCGCTGCCTGACATCTGTTTTAACAAAGGGGTCGGGGAGCCTGGTGGCGTTTTTATTAAGATATTCTAATATACACTTTTTCGAGGACTTATATAACTGATTTACGTCAAGTAATTGTGTAAGCGTAAATCACAGTATTGCGACGGACCAATGGCACCCACTTAAATCTATATTTCAAATTATAAAGTTCAGGCTGAGAGTGTAGAATTCCAGTTTGGTCTTTTGCTCCACCAGTCTCTGGTTGAAGAAAGTATTTGCGAACGCGGAAAATAATGGTTCGCCAATTTTTTCTCTATGTTTGGAGAGGTAATACACATTGAAACAAGCCATTCGGAATATCAGAACCTATGCAATGCTCGGGTTTGCGGCCGTAGCCTGTTATCTTCTTTATGTCTTGGAGCATGGGAGTGGAGAAGGATTTAACACAATTTTCTACACACTCGTTTTGTTTTTTTCCAGTCTCATTGTTTGTGGGGGTTATTTGTTCTGGAAAGAGTTTCAAAAGAACGGGCTCTTTGTTTCACACGGACTTGCCTTTCTTATTGTTGTACTGATTCTTGCTTTGCAAATTTTCAATAATCTTCTTGGGCTGGAGTTATTGCAGCAAGGACAATATGCCCGAAGACAATTTGTCTGGTTTTTAATGCTGGCGGCGTTTTTGATCCTGGCGGCACCCTTATATGCGCGAGGTCGAAAAACACGATTGTCAGAATCAGATGACAAAGTGCCGCTGGTTACCATTTGGCCGTTTTACCTTTTCTGTGCCCTATATCCGGTGCAACATTTTGTAGCAAGCAACCCGGAAGTATTTTCGTATCTTAAAATTGCACAATTTGCTGCGATTGCTCTGATCCTACCTACCCTTCTTTTTGTATTTATCCGCTTTTATCTAAAACCTTTTCTAGAGCCGCGAAAATTTATTTTGGTGAATTATGCGGCTGCTCTGCTTTTGTTTCTAATGTATATGAGGCCAGTAATAAGTGAACTATCAATAGGACTTTCGGGGCTAATTGGAATTAGTGTAAATGTCTATGTTTTGATTCTGGCGCTATTCGTATCGTTGTTACTGGTTGTTTACAAGCTCCGAAATTCAGTCAATTCGTTTCTCTTGATTTTAGGTTCGTTGGTTATAATAAATCTAATATTCGTATTGATTACCAGCCGGGAGATCCAAGGCTCCAACAACGAGAAAACACCAATAGAACAGACTCATCTCGCAAGAAAACCAAACATCTATATTTTGGTCGTGGATGGATACCTGAACAAGAAAGGATTATTGGCGAAGAAAATTGAAAATTTCGATATTGGAAATACCCTGAACGAAAAAGGCTTCAAAGTTTACGTAGACGCATTTAGTAACTATAAGCCGTCCGTGCAGTCGATGTCTGGCTTTTTCAATTTAGCGCATCACTACTACAACATACCTTCTGACTGGGTTCCAATTATGACTGGATCCAACAAACTGTATTCTATTTTGAAGGCCAACGGCTACGAAACAAAAGTAATACATCCTTCTGATTTTTTTGTTCGGGGAAACTGTCAGAGTGACTATTGCTCTCCCGCACCAGCCGTATTCGGACAGTTCAGCTTTATTCTTGCCCAGACTATTTTTTACAACAAAGGTTTCTACAAGAATATGAAACTGGGAACAAGGGCGTACACCATCAATCTACATCGAATAATTCGCGAACAAGAGAACCCTTCAGTTATTTATTCACATGTGCTTCTTCCCAGTCATGGCCCAAGGGGGTGCAATGATTATCAAGCACAAATTGATAAATATGCACAACGATTACCGGAAGCCAACACCTACATATCCGCAACAGTAGACGAAATAGTAAATACAGACCCAAATGGCCTGATCATTATTACCGGTGATCACGGGGCAATGCTTACAAACAACTGCACCTGGACAAATCCGGACGTGACATCAAAGGATACGGTCATCGATAATTTGGGGATACTAATGGCAGTAAAGTGGCCAGCTGCTTATGACAATTCTTACGATGGAGATATTCATACGTTAATGGATTTATCGTGGTATTTGCTTCAATTCCTCAGTGGAGATGGTTTTGAAGAGTCACAAAAGCCGAGTAGTTCTTCATATCTCAAAAGCGACGGGAAAGTTTACAAAGTTATTCAGGACGGTATGATTGTCGACGAACCCGAAGAGTATAAGCCACCGCGCTTGCCACAAAGCGAATGACGAGCCTGTTCTATGCAAGTCCCAACGACCATTGACACTGAATAGTGACCTCGACCGCCGCCCTGCACTTCCAGAAATAAGGGCTTCAGCAGACGCATCTACAACTTCACAGACTTGGGCTTTCGATCAAATGCGGACATCGGGGACGTGTTCAATTATACTGAATTCAATTACTGCTTTTGACGCAAAGTGGGCAGTGCAAGGGGAGTTCGAAGAGGGGTCGCGTGATCAAAGATCGAATCAACAGGATTGCCGCGAGACTATTTGACATCCAGGCTGATGAGCTTCGGGATTCCATGAGTCCGATGGATATTGACACCTGGGACTCCTTTACCAGCATGCAGTTGATCGCAGAACTCGAGAAGGAATTCAACGTGAAATTCGAAATGGAAGAGGTATTTGATATTCAGTGTTTAGGGGATATCGGCGAGATCCTGTCTAAGAAGACCCCTGACGCAAATTGATGATTGAATAAAGGTAGCCCAGATGCGTCCCGAAAAAGAAGATCCTCCTCACCCTTTGTATGAATACGAAGGAAATAACATCTGTTATTCGGATTTTGTGCGGTCACTCGAGGAAGTTGGCATTGAAAAGGGCGATACGGTGTTGGTCCATTCCGACATTACCGTTTTTGGAAAGTTGTGTTTGTCTGACCGCGACCTCCTCTGCAAAGCCCTGGTCGATACTATCAAGGAGGCGGTAGGCGACCAAGGTACGATCATCATGCCTACCTTCAGCTACAGCTTCTGTGATAACGAGGTCTTCGATATCAATCGCACGAGGTCAAAGGTGGGTGTGCTAACAGAATACTTCCGGCAGCAGCCTGATACTTCGAGAACTGGTCACCCGATCTTCTCGGTGGGAATATGGGGGAAGCACCAACAACAACTCCTCGATGTTGGCCCGGACTCTTTCGACAGGAGCTCAATATTCGGTAAGCTGCACGACATGCACGCCAAGAACCTGTATTTCGGCGCACCGTTTATAAACTCGTGTACGTTTATTCACTACATTGAACAATTGCATGGCGTCCCTTACCGGCACGTGAGGACCTTTTCCGGAACTGCAAAGGATGGTGATGATGTTCATGAAGCAACATGTACATACCTGGTCCGCAATTCGGAAACGGATGTAATCTACGATGTGACCAGATTTGAAAAGCTGTTACGTAGTAATGAAATGCTAAAGGTGGCTCGAGTGGGGAGCGGCGAGATGCTAGCAGTTGATTTGGATACTTTGTTCGAACAAGGGTGGAACATGATGGATAAAAACATTAACTTTTTCTTGAAGGAACCGATGCAATAAGCAGGCCCGTCGGACCCTGACTATGACTATTCACTACGAAGCAATTGTGAACGCCGCAACCGCAAGGGGCTATATTGGACAGTGGCAATGATTGATTTACAAATTAAACTGGAGCAGTACCATACTTTCGCCGAGATTGTCCGGGCTGCTGCCGACCTCTATGGTGACCAAACTTTTGTGGTTCAGGGCGAAGCCCGATATTCATTCAGGGAGGTCGATGAACTGGTTGACAAGACAGCGGGCTACCTCATGGCTGCCGGGGTTGGCGAGAATGATGTTGTAACGATTATCCTCGAGAACTCCATAGAATACTTGCTACTCTATTTTGCCGCGTCCCGAATCGGTGCTGTCATCAACCCGTTACCGTTCCATTTGAGCAATGCGGAAATAGCGGAGAAACTGGAATTCGTCGAAGCCAGAATAGTCATTACCGAAGGTAAACATTACCAGGAACTGAGCGCCCGGACTGACAGCGTCGTCGAGGTAAGCAGTGATTTTATCGATACTGTAAGAGCGCGGGAACGCCCGCCCGCAATGCCTCGTGTCAAGGCGGATACGGTTGGATATCTTTACTACTCCTCGGGCACGACCGGCCTGCCGAAACTCATTGAGTACACTCACCAGAGTGAACTCGTGACTATGGCCTCTCAGCTACGAAGTAATTTCAGCCATTGCCTCGGGCCGCACCTCTGTTTTCTCCCTCTCGGGCACACTGCGGCTATTCGCTATTCTCTACTGCCATGCCTCATTGCCGGCCAGCCACTGGTCCTCTATAAGTCGTTCTGGAAGCTGCGCAGCCGGTTGTGGGACGAGGTGGCGTTACACCAGGCGACGTACTTCCAAATGGTCCCTTCGATCCTCAATATGATGGTCAACACGAAGTATCCCGATTATGATCGCGAGAAGGTTGCCTGCCTGCGCTATATCGGTTGCGGCTCCTCAGTTCTGCCGGTGGTTCTCCAGCAGCGCTGCCAGGAGCGTTTTGGCCTTCGGGTTGCCAATCTTTATGGCTTGTCGGAAACGGGGCCAACCCATTTTGATGACCCGTTAGCGGAGGGTTGGCAACCGGGCAGTATCGGGTATCCACTCGATATTATGGAAGTCAGACTTTTCGACGAAGAAGGCGGTAAAACACCGCTGGGTACGAGCGGCGAGATAGCGGTGAAAGGCCCAAGCCTGCTCAAGGGGTATTACCGGGCCGAGGAGCTATACCGGGACTGTTTCCGGGACGGTTTTTTTATGACCGGCGACCTGGGACGGATCGATACCAGCGGCCGATACTTCTACGTTGACCGCAAGAAGGACCTGATTATCAAGGGCGGCATCAATATTGCGCCGGGCCAGATTGAAGCGGTACTTGCCGAACTGCCAGAGGTTGCGGAGACCGCGGTAGTGGCCACGCCTGACCCATTCCTCGGTGAGAATATCAAGGCGTTTATCGTGGTTACCGGTGATGCAGAGTTTGATGCTGAAGCTGCCCGTAGACATTGCCTGGAGAAATTGGGTGAGTTCAAAACTCCATCAGTTTTCGAAACGATAGAGGAATTGCCAAAGGGACCTTCTGGAAAAATCCTCAAACGTATATTGCAGGAAAGGGAATAGGTAATGTCTGAAGTGAAAAGAATCCTGATCTACGGTGCCGGTGCAATCGGCCGCGGCTACCTTGCGCCCCTGTTGGCTGGCTACGGCTATGAAATCAACTTTGTCGAGCGTGACGCTCAACTGCGCGAACGCCTCGCGAAACAGCGCCGTTACCAGGCAGCTTTTACAGCAGACGATTCCTACAGTTACGTTGAAGTGCCGGTCAGCGGTTGTTTCGCACCCGGCGAGGTCAGCGACATCGAGAAATATGACCTGGTCTTTTCGGCGGTCGGTCCGAATAACTGCTACGACCTCGCCAACGATTTCCGTCGCGCGCGGGCCGCCATATCCTGCGAAAATGATAGTGATTCAGCACGAAAGTTGCGCGAGTTGTCGGGCAATAAGAAGATATATTTCGGGATTCCCGATGTCATCACCTCAAGCAGTGCTCCGCCAGCGTTGCTGGCAAATGACCCGCTCACCACCGTTTCGGAGCAAGGGGTCCTTGTGTTGGAGGCGGGCGATTACAAATTGCCTGCGGAAATTATGCAACTTTCCGCTGACGCGCTTGAGGAACATTGGCTCTGTAAGCTTTTTATTCATAACGCGCCGCACGCCATAATCGCCTACCTCGGCTGGCTCAAGGGCTACCACTATATCCACGAGGCGATGGCCGACCCGGCTATCGCGCGGGTGGTAGAAGGTGCAATCGGCGAAATCACGGAGGGGTTGATTCAAACAGGAATGGCAGCTCCCGGCTTTGCACATAGCTACAAAGAGAAGGAGTTGAGCCGCTTCCGAGACAATTTGCTTTTTGCCCCGATCGATCGGGTCGCTCGCGAACCGCTGCGCAAGTTGGACCAGGAGAACC
>RCNE010000639.1_pt1 | contig 28893 bp, 27 predicted proteins | sample 2041361 | NCBI WGS metagenome assembly RCNE01 (sample SAMN09708229, study PRJNA481090) | Marine sediment metagenome, whole genome shotgun sequencing project. | reverse complement strand
CTCACCCCAGGCGCCACTGGTACCCCAGATTTCGACGCCTTCACTGATGATGTCCCAGATCGACCGTCGAGGGTTGAGCGCCGAGATCGGATCCTGAAAGATCATTTGCAGATCCGTGCGGGTCGCCCGCAGGTCCTTCTTTTCGAGCTGCGTGAGATCGGTGCCCCTGTAGTACACGGCGCCCGTTGTGGGCCGCGGCATCTGGATGACGGCCTTGGCGGTCGTGGACTTCCCACATCCCGATTCACCGACGATGCCGAGTGTCTCGCCCTCCATCACGTCGAACGACACATCGGACACGGCTTGCAATTTGCCCCCACCTGGGGCGGGAAACTCGACGACGAGATCCTCAACCCGAATGAACGGCTCTCCCCCTCGCAACATGTCTCTTCCCACGCCGACCATCAGGCACCCCCGACCGGCACGGCCACTGCAGATCCCAGGGGATGAAAACACGCATAGGAGTGATTCGCGTCCGATGGTGTCTGTTCGAGCTGCGGCATTGACGTCGCGCAGGTCTCGGTTGCATAGGTGCACCGAGGAGCGAACGGGCACGACGCTGGCACGATTGCAAGATCGGGTGGACTCCCAGGAATTGGATCAAGCCGAGTTCCCCGCGGCATCGACATGTCTGGGATCGATCGCTGAAGTGCCTCGGTATACGGATGGGTCGTATCGGCGAACACCGCTGCAGTCGGCGCACGTTCCATGAGGCGACCCCCGTACATCACGGCAATCTTGTCGGTTCGATCTTTGACAACACCCAGATCGTGGGTGATGAGGACCAACGCCATGTCGAGGTCTTTGCGAAGTTTGTCGAGCAGATCCAGGATGTCTCGCTGCACGGTGACATCAAGCGCCGTCGTGGGTTCATCGGCGATCAGAAGGGCGGGATCGTTGGCGAGTGCCATAGCGATCACGACTCGCTGTCGCATACCACCCGAGAGTTCGTGCGGGTACTGCCGAAGGCGTTTCATCGGATCGGGGATGCGAACCAGATTCAGCAACTCAAGCGCCCGCTCTGTCGACGCGCTCTTCGACAAACCGCGGTGAAATCGCATGCCTTCGGTGAGCTGTTCACCAATCCGTTTGACCGGGTTGAGCGAGGTCATCGGATTCTGGAACACCATGGCGACATCGACCCCATAGAAGTGTTTCTTGCGATCCTTGGGCAGGTCGAAGATGTTCATGCCGTCGTACGTGGCCGTGCCGCCAATCGTGGCGGTCCTCGGCAACAGGCCCATCAGGGACTTCACCGTGACGGACTTCCCCGACCCCGACTCGCCAACGATGCCGACCGCCTCACCCTTCGACACATGCAAACTGACTTCGGAGACCGCGTAGACCGGACCTTTCGGTGTGTTGAAGGTGACCGCCAGCTTGTCGAGCTCGAGAAGTGCCATCAGAGCGCCAACTCCTTCGCATCGAAAACCTCGCGGATGCGATCACCCGCGTAGTTGAGGCACAGGATCGTCAAGAACACGACCCCGATAGGAAACAGAGCCGCATGGGGACCATCTTGGAGATTTCGCGCCGAACTACCAGCCTCGAATATCTGTTTACCCCAGCTCAGTCCACCGCTCACCGAAATCCCGAGGAACGCCAGGGTGCCTTCGGCGACAATCGCAATACCCATACCAAGCAGTGCCAACGCCGACATGGGAATCACGACGTTTGGAAGCAACTCCTTGATAATGATTCGTCTATCGGTTGCACCAAGAATCCTCGCTGCAGTGACGAAGTCGCGCTCGGCGAAGACAAGGGTCTGCGCTCGAGCCAGACGCCCGACCGGAGCAATGGCGAGGATGCCGAGGCTCAGCGAGATCCAGAACACCGTGCGTCCAAGAAGTGTCGTGATAAGAATTGCCAAGATCAGCGCCGGGAACGACAACAGTGTCACGAACACGAACGACACGACCTTGTCGAATGCGCCTCGGAAGTACCCCGACACAAGCCCGAGCGTCCCACCGACCACAAAACCGATGAGGATCGCGAGGAACCCGACGAGGAGTGAAATTCTCGCGCCCCAGATGGTGAGCGAAAACACGTCGCGACCAGTCGAATCTGCCCCGAACCACAAACCTGGCTTGGGACTCTCGAACTTGGTTCCGACAGCGGTCTTGTTTGGATCCGAGATCGGCAAGATTGGCGCAAGCACCGCCAGCAAGATCATCAGCCCGATGAACCCGGCGCTAACCCAGAACCCCAGTCCCAACTGTTTGGCGACCGAAGGTGGTTCAGGAATCGGCGCCTCCGGAATGACGATCGGCCTATCTTCGACGTCAGCCATCGAGTCTCACTCTCGGGTCGAGGAAGCTGTACAACAGGTCGACGAAGAAGTTCACGACCACGAAGATGACCGACACGATCACCACGATCGCGAGGACGACGGGGAAGTCATCACGAATAATCGCCTCCACGACGGCAGCTCCAATGCCAGGGATGCTGAACTGCTGCTCGACGATGAGCGATCCGCCGATCAACGCACCCGTTTGGATACCGAACACGGTGAGCATCGAGAACATCGAGGGCCTCAGCGCGTGGCGAAACAAGATGCGCCATTGCGGCAGGCCCTTGGCTCTGGCAACGGCGATGAAGTCTTCCTGCAGTGTCGAGATCAGATCAGTGCGCAACAACCTCTGATAGGTCGCAACAAGCGGGATTGCGAGCGTCGCGGCGGCAAGAAACATCGAGTTGAGCTTGGACCCGAAACTTTCGTCGTCGTACCTCGTGGGAAACACCTGCCACTTCACAGCAAGGAGCCAAAAAAGCAGTACCGAAAGGGCAAACACCGGAATACCGAGCATGCCGAACGACAACACCGTGCTCGCCTTATCCACTGCCCGATAGGCCCGAGAGGCCGACCACAACGCCCAGGGAATCGAGATGAGCACGGCGAGTACCTGTGCGTACACCATAAGAAACATGGTGATCGGCAGCTTGTTTTTGAGCTCGGTACTCACATTCGTCTGATTCTTGAAACTCCGGCCGAAGTCACCTTGGACCATGTCGCCGAGCCAGCGGCCGTACCGAACCACGAATGGGTCGTCGAGGTGGTATTCGGCTCGAGCCTCAGCACGAACCTCTGCATACTCAGGTCCAGCGTCCTCATTCGCGATCGGTCCGAGAATGTTGAATAGTGGATCGCCGAGGAAGTTCATTGCCCCAAAGGCCAGGAATGTCACTGCGACAACAACAAGAACCATCTGCACAAGTCGCGTCGCGACATATTTCATCTCGGCTCGCCCAACATCTCAGTTCCCCTAAGCCCGATCGACTAGTTCGTCAGGAACAGTTGTGGGAGGCGCACGACACCCTTGTCTTGACAGGGAAGTTGGGCCCCGTCCGGTGCAACGGCATCACAGAGTCCCCCGACAGTTGACGACGCGCCGACCATCCAGTTCGTATGTGTGAGCGTGATGTATTGGAACGAGTCACGAAGGTTTTCTTGGATCTGCACCCAGATGTCGTACCTCGCATCGAAATCGGTCGTTGCGCTCTGCTCCGCGATCAGGGCGTCGCGCTCTGGGTTGCAGTTGCGTGACCAGTTGATCGAGAGCGCAAGGATTGTCTCGCACGAGAGAAAGGCCGTGTCGACATCGGGGTCACTAAAGCCGTGATACCGCCAGGTCGCAACGTCGTACTGGCCGAAGATGACCTCTTGGATGTGCGTATCGTTGGGAACGACCTGCAGCTCGATATTGAAGAACGGCGACCACGCGTCTCGGATAATCGTGGCAATTCGTTCGAGCGCCGCGCTCGGACCGTCGGTCTGATATTCGATGTTGACCTTGCCGTCGGTGCACTGGTCCGGAACATCACCGCAATACGCCTCGATGAGCGGTCCGGCGAGCTCTGGCATGTCGTCGGCCTGCGTCAAGCCGGGCACGTTCCACAGAGTGTCGGTAGAAAAGAGTGAGTCAGCCTCGAGGGATGTCCCTTCGTTGATGAAGTCGAGGTATTGCTGTTTCGGAATGGCTGCCGTGGCTGCTTCACGAACCCTGATGTCATCGAATGGTGGGACCTGGGCGTTCATCAAGAGATTGAACTCCTCGCCGCTTTGGTCCTCAATTCGTTGGATTGCATCACCTTCATCGCGCAAGCGAAGGATCGACTCGGCATCGGTGCCATGCGTGAGCTCGACGTCCCCAGACAAGAACTGATCGGTCCGTGTCGACTCTTGGGAGACCGGGAAGAACTCAAATGTGTCGATCTTGCCCGGTTCGCCCCAATAGTTGGGATTACGTACGAGTACTGTTTTCTGATCCTGGATTCGTTCGGAGATCATGTAGGGACCAGCGCCAATCGGTAGCTGGTCGAGCTCGGGGTTCGCATCGCGGGCGTCGAACCACGCAGGAGAACCCACCATGCCAAGTTGCTCGGCAAAGTAGAACGGGATGTACGCGTTCGGCCGTTTGCCGTTAATCCGAAAGGTCATGTCGTCGACCTTCTCGATGGGATTATCGGGATCGAAGGCTGGACGAAACGCCAACGAGGTAAGGGGATCCGCCAAGAACGTTTCAAGTGCCCCGATGACGGCGTCGGCATTCATGTCGCCACCATCGCTGAACGTGATGCCTTCTCGCATCGTCACCTCCCAGCTGGTGAAGTCGTCATTCGGTGTCCAGCTCTCCGTGAGGTTGTTCTGCCACTCGCCGGCCGCATCGACCACGACGAGTGTGTCCATGACGGCAGTACCAAGAAGAATCGCCGCCCGATTCATGGGTGAATTCGTTGGATTCAAAGAAGTGGCCTCGGTCTGAAGTGTCATTCGAATCGTTCCGCCTTCGACCACCTCGACCGTCTCGTCTTCAGCAGTTACTGCATCGCTGCCATCTGCAGACTCGTCAACACCGCTGTCTTCAGGAGGATCTGCGGTCTCGCTCTCGCCCGATTCCTCGCCGGAAGGGTCTGCTTCAGTCGACCCATCGTCACTATCTCCGCCGCCACAGGCAGCGGCGACCAGCGAGAAGGCAAAAAAGACAGCCAAGAATTGGCGAAGTCGACGACTATCGAGCACGGCAGGTCCCCTTGTGAATTCGGCGCAGGCGTTACGCCCGTCACATGGTCCCTTACTCATGGGTAACGAGCAAGTCGGCAGCGGCCTGGTCATCTTCGCGAGCCACACGCCGATTGATACGACATGGCGGAGCGACACCGAACGGCGGAACACCTTCGTCTTTGTTCGCCCCAGCGCGAGTCCTGGCTTCGGTGGGGTCCGTACCTCTCCGAACGTGCCTGGGGCACCGTTCGTGAGGATTACAGCGCTGACGGCTCGGCCTGGTCGCACTTTCCCCATGACCATGCGCGCTCACGGGCATATCGATGGAACGAAGACGGCCTCGCTGGACTTTGTGACCTCGAGCAGAACACCTGCTTTGCATTCGCCTTCTGGAATGGCCGCGATCCAATTCTGAAGGAGCGAATCTTCGGCCTTGATGGCAATGAAGGCAACCACGGGGAGGACGCCAAGGAGACCTGGTGGTATCGCGACGCCACCCCCACGGCGTCGTACCTCGAATGGGGTTACGTGTACCCCCAATCTGAATTTCCGTACCGCGACCTCATCGATGAAAACGCGCGGCGCGGACGCCTCGACCGCGAATACGAACTCGAAGACACCGGCATCTTCGACGGACACGAGTACTGGGACATCACCGTCAGGTATGCAAAACATGACGCCGACACGGTGTGTGTGACGCTCACGGCCCACAACGCCGGGCCAACGGCTGAAACGCTTCATGTGTTGCCCACATTGTGGTTCCGAAATACGTGGAACTCGTCGCTCGCATCCAAACCGGAGATCACCCTCGAGGGCGACGCACTCGTTGCGACCAACGACATGGGCCACGCGGCAACGCTGATTGGCGAAGGCCATGCAACGCCGCTTTTTTGCGACAACGAAACAAACCGTCGACGACTCGGCGGCGCCGATGGGTCGCCGAACCACCCCAAAGACGCCATCAACGATCACGTCGTGTCAGGCGCAGAGACTGTCAACCCTGAGCAGACCGGCACAAAAGCAGCACTCTGGTACGAACGGACAGTGTTGCCGGGCGAGACGACGACAATCCGCCTGATTCTCGAAACGGGAGCAACAAGTTCAGGTGGAGTGTCCGGCTGGGCCGAAGGTGACAGCGACAGAATCGATTCGACGACCGGCCAACGACAATCCGAGGCGGACGAGTTCTACGACGATGTGTTACCGAATCGCACGCCGGCGCAAGACAAGACAATCGCGCGTCAGGCGTTCGCCGGACTCATCTGGAGCAAACAGTTCTACGCGTTCGATGTCGAACGCTGGCTCATGGGTGACCCGGATTCACCAGCACCTTCATCAGCCCGAGCCGACATTCGAAACACCGACTGGCGCCACCACTTCGCGTCGGATGTGCTCTTGATGCCCGATCCGTGGGAGTACCCGTGGTACGCCGCCTGGGACCTCGCGTTTCATTGCATCCCCATGGCCCACATCGATCCGCAGTTCGCAAAAGATCAATTGCTTTTGCTTTGCGAAGACCGGTATCTGCACCCAAACGGCCAGCTACCGGCGTACGAATGGTCATTCAGTGACGTCAATCCACCCGTGCATGCCATGGCTGCGCTGCAGGTTTATGCGATCGATGGTTCCAACGACAGACCGTTCCTGTCGCGGATGTTCAACCGGCTGCTTCTCAACTTCTCCTGGTGGGTAAACCGCAAGGACTTCAACGACAACAACGTGTTTCAGGGTGGCTTTCTCGGACTCGACAACATCGGCCCGTTCGACCGGTCGGAGGGTCTTCCCGACGGCTACCAACTCGATCAGGCTGACGGCACTGCTTGGATGGCCAACTATGCCCTGCACATGTTCGAGATGGCGCTCGAGCTCGCAATCGACGATCCGGTGTACGAGGACATGGCGAAGAAGTTCTTCAACCACTTCGCGTACATCGCCACGGCCATGGAGGAACAGGGCCTTTGGGATGACGAGTCCGGGTTTTATTATGATGTTCTCCGCAGGAGCGGAGCGGACGTCCCCCGCACGAGCGGAGCGGGTACAGCCGAACGCGTGAAGGTGCGCTCGATGGTGGGACTTCTTCCCTTGGGTGCAGCTCGCGCCGTTCCGCTCGCACGATTCACCGAGGACACCTCGTTCGCTGCCCACGTACGCTGGTTCTGCGAGCAACGTTCTCGATTCGCGAAGAACATTCTCGAAGGCGATGGTCTGGTCACCGACGACACCGACGACACGTCGTCGGTCCTGCTGTCGGTCACAGATCTCGACCAACTACGACGTGTGCTCACCGTGATGCTCGACCCCGATGAATTTCTGTCGCCGTACGGCATCCGATCACTCTCTGTCTCACACCGGGACCAACCGTTCGAGCTAACGATCGGCAACGAGGTCGCATCTGTTGGCTACGAACCTGGCGAATCGCAGACATCGTTGTTCGGCGGCAACTCGAACTGGCGTGGGCCGGTGTGGTTTCCCGTCAACCATCTCGTCATCGGTGGCCTGCGGCGTTACGCCCTGCACGTCGGTGACACGTTCACCGTCGAGTATCCGGCAGGTTCCGGAGAACTCGCAACGCTCGCAACGATTGCCGACGACCTCTCCGATCGACTGATCTCGCTCTTTCGACCGGCCGCCGACGGCACGATGCCGTTTGCCGACCGCATCAGCCATAACTGGGGTGACCGGCTCCAATTCCATGAGTACTTTGACGGCGATACCGGACGGGGCCTCGGAGCATCACACCAGACAGGCTGGACGGCCCTCGTGGCCGACCTGATCATGCGGCGCGAAGCCGACGAACTCGGTTTCGTGGCACACGAGCTCCGGCGACGTCTGTTGGCGCAGTCACGCAAGGATGTATTGACACCGGGTTAACCCGCGGTGGCCACGATCCCGCGATCGACCAACGAACCAATCTCGGCCTGGCCGAGCCCGAGATCCGCCAGAAGTGATTCGGTGTCAGCGCCCAGACTTGGCGCCGGTTGTGGGTCGACCCGAAGCAGCCCGTCGAACGCCACCGGTGATCCGGGAGACAGGTAGGTACCGATACCTGGTTGTTCCACAGAGCGGAACAACTCGCTTTCGGTCGAACATCGAGGGTCGTGCTCGACGAGTTCCATGAAGTGCTGATAGCGGCCCCAGCACACACCGAGCTCGTCGAATCGAATCGACAGTTCGGTAAGTGTGTGCGCTTGCGTCCATCCGCCGACCAAGGCCTTGATCTCCTCGCGAGCAGCGAACCGTGCTCCCTCGTCGGCGAAATCGAGGCCACGGGAGACGCCAAGCGCTTGTACTGCCTCAGTCGACTCGGTTGCCTCGAGTAACGCGCGCCACTGCTTATTGCTGATACCGACGGCGTAGATCTGCTCTCCGTCGCTTGTGCTGAACATCGCACCGAAGGCGCCATAGAGATCGTTTCCGAAACGTTGCCGCTCGGTACCGAGAACCTGCGCCTCAGCCACATGTCCGAGTGCCGAGACCGCAACGAGCGCAACATCAAATAACGCGAGCGACATGTTCGATCCCTCGCCCGTTCGTGTGCGGTGCCGATCAGCCGCGAGCAAGCCGAGCGCCGCGGTCTGCCCGCACACCAGATCCCACGCGGCCAAAACGTTGTTCACCGGTGACTCGTGCTCGACCGGCCCGGTGACAAACGGAAATCCGATTGCAGCGTTGACCGTGTAGTCGAGCGCAGTTGAACCGTCGCGGTTTCCCGTGACCGCCAGCATGTTGAGTCCGGAGTTCTCCGCAGCCAACTCGTCGTACGACATCCAGCCTCTGGCTGGAAAGTTGGTCAAGAAGTTGCCGGCGCCACGAATCAGCTCGGTGAGGAGCTCGCGCGCCTCGGGTGCGCGTAAGTCGACGGCGATCGATTTCTTGTTCTTGTTCAGTCCGGCCCAATAGAGCGAATCGCCTGCTGGGGTGAGTGGCCATCGTTTGAAGTCGATGCCGCCGCCGATCTGGTCGAACCGAACAACCTCGGCGCCGAGCTGGGCGAGTGTCATTCCACCACTGGGCGCAGCCACAAATGCTGACCCCTCGATCACCCGCATGCCGTCGAGCGGCGCCACGTTCATTGGCGGTCGCGCATTTGGTCGATCGACATTCCGGGCGTGAGCATGTCGCGAGGCACGATCAGCTCGAGCAGTCCGCCGGTCTCCGACGCTGCAGCACGATCGAAGGCATCGACGAACGCGTCCGTGGTCTCCACGCGTTCAGCATGGAATCCATATGCCTGCGCCAGTTGCACGTAGTCGGGGTTCACGATCTCGGTTCCGCTCACCCGTGCAGGAAAGTCCCTCTCCTGATGCATCCGGATCGTGCCATACATGCCGTTGTTCAGGACAAGAACGATCGGCTGAGCACCCGCCTGCATTGCGGTCCCCAACTCTTGAATGTTCATCTGGATGTCGCCGTCGCCCGCAAAACAAACCACCATGCGCTCGGGGTAGGCAACCTTGGCCGCGACAGCGGCGGGCAACCCGTATCCCATCGAGCCGCTTTGTGGCGCGAGAAGGCGTGCGTTTGGACCATAACTGAAGTGTTTGTTCGGCCAGGCCGCGAAGTTCCCCGCACCATTCGTGATGATCACATCATTCGGAAGCCGTCCCTGCAGCCACAACATGATGTCGCCCATGTCCAACGGGCCCGGTTGTGGCGGCGCGATCAACGAGTCGCGCTGGCGGACGCTCCAACGAGCCCACCATTCGCGTCGAATTGCATCGGGTGGAATCGTGGCAGACCCCAGCATCTCGAGAAACGGACCGGGGGCTGAGTGCACCGGTATGTCTGCCTGGACGACCTTGCCGAGCTCGCGATCAGACGGATGTACATGCACGATCGTCTGTGCAGTATCAGGCATGTCGAACAACGTGAAACCCTCGGTAGCGATCTCGCCGAATCGACCGCCCACCGCAAGGATGAGGTCGGCTTCGGTAATCGCCTCGCGCACGTGTGGGAGCATGCCAACACTCGCGTCCCCCACGTAACACGTCGAGGTGTTGTCGAACAGGTCGTGGTAACGAAAGACCGTCACCACAGGAATCGTGTTCGTCTCGGCGAATGTGCCCAGCAGCTCCCGAGCTGACGAATCCCAGCTGCCACCCCCGACGAGCAACAAGGGACGTTCAGCCGCGGTCAGCTGCGTGACGACCTCGTCGATGACCTGAGAGGTGGGCGCTGGGACCGGAACACGCACCCGCCGTCCTGGCGATACAGCCGTGGTTGCGGCCAGCACGTCCTCGGGCAAGGCGACCACGGGGCCCGGACGACCAGACTGCGCCGTGGAAAAGGCGCGACTGACGATCTCGGGGATCCGGTCAACATGTTCGATCTGGGTCGCCCACTTCACCAACGGGCCAAAGAACGCCCGGTAGTCGACTTCTTGGAATGCTTCGCGCCCGAGGTGTTCAGTACTTGCCTGTCCAACAAAGAGCACGACCGGCGAGGACTCCTGCATCGCTGCATGAAGACCGACCGATGCGTTCGTCGCACCTGGGCCGCGAGTGACGAACCCAATTCCAGGTTCGCCGGTGAGTTTGCCCCACGCCGCGGTGGCGTACCCAACGCCGCCCTCCTGTCGACAGATGACGAAGTCGATCGACGAGTCGTGGAGTGCGTCGAGCACTGCGAGGTAACTTTCGCCCGGCACACCGAACGAGGTCGATACACCCTGCTCTTCGAGGCATGCCACCAAGAGCTCACCACCGGAGCGCATGCGACTAGGCCTTACGACGTCCGGCGAGCCACCAGATGAGTGCGAGAAACACGGCGGCGGCGCCAGCTTGTTTTCCGTAGTTCTTCAGCAGCACACTGCCGAGGCCAATGTCGCCAAGGTCGAGCGCATTGTCGTCATCACTGGATGACGCTGCATTGGATGACGCTGCGTGGGCCGGGCTCTTTGGTGCAACGGCATCGGTGGGTGTTGCTTTCGTTGCTGTGTCCGCATCAGCGCTTGCAGCTGCGATCCCATCGATGGTGTCGGGCTCCGCGATCTTTGCTTCGAGACACTCGGCGAACTGGCCAAGGAGTTTCGTCGACACGTCCTGCATGACACCACGGCCGAACTGTGCAACCTTGCCGGAGACTTTCAGGTCAGTGAGGATGTCGACGGTCGTTTGTGTACCCACGGGCACCATCTGCGCGGTAATCAACGCTTGGGCATTTCCCGCGCCTCGGGTATCTCGACCTTTGCCGCTGATCACGGCTTTGTAGTTGGTGTCGTCTTTCTCGACGAATTCGGCTGTCCCCTTGTACTCGGAGGTGACCGGACCAACTTTGATCTTCACCCCGCCGCTGTAGACCCCATCGGTCTCATCGGTCAGTTTCGCTCCGGGCAAACACGGTGCGATCTCTGCGAGGTTCGTGAGCAGGACCCACGCTTCTTCGATCGGGGCATCGACGGTGAAACTGTTGGTGATCTCCATGCCACGAACTTTACCGCTGGATCAACAGGCTCTGTTCAAGAATCCGGGCGGTTCAAGAATGACGCGATCTCGCGGAGTGATTCCTCAGCCTCTGGATACTCGTCGTAGAACTCGAACACGTGCCAGAGCCCGTCCCAGACATTGCACTCCACGTCGACTCCCGACTGACGCATCTTTCGATGCAGTCGGAGACACATATTCACCAACTGGTCTCTCGTACCCGTCGTAATAATCGTCCTCGGTAGGGAGTCCATCGATCCGAACAAGGGAGAGATTGCCGGATCGGTTGGATCTCCGCCCGACACATACCCCTCGAGCACATCGAGCATCCGCGAGGGGTGAAGCGTGGGGTCTGACCCCCAGACAGGAACGAATAACTCCTCGTCGACGCGCAGATCCACGGCAGGACTCAGCAGTGCCATGGCCTCGGGGACGCGCCACCCAGCAGCCACGGCTCGCTGCGCAACCAGAAGTGCAAGGTTGCCGCCCGCTGACTCACCTGCCAGGAGCAATCGGCCAGGGGTTTGTGCAGCGACCGCTTCGTAGGCGGCAACACAATCCTCGATGGCCGCCGGCGCTGGATGTTCGGGGGCCAGGCGATACTTCGGTGCGATCACCTCGAGACCACAGTGTTCCGCGAGCGCACCGATGATTGGGAGGTCGGCGGTGGGGCTGCCAACGATGAATGCACCTCCAAAGACAAAAAAGAGCGTGCCGTGAAACCCAGCGGTCGCCTTACTAACGACTCGGGTGCACGGCACACCACCGAACTCGACCTCCGTCAACGTCAAACCATGCCGATCGACAGCGCGCCCCGACGCCGCCGCACATTCGTCGAGGTATGACGTCCGTTCAGACTCGATGTTCGAGAAGTCGACGCGAATACCATCGTCCGCGGGGGTCGATTCGAGCCATGCACGCGCCTGCGTACTCAAACTTGCATCGGTCGACATGTCGCTCCTCCGGTTCTAACGCGCCGTGTACCCACCATCGACGTGCACGATCTCACCCGTCATATAACTCGCGTCATCGGACGCCAAGAAGAGCACGACTCGGGCAATCTCGACTGGTTCGGCGAGCCGTTTCATGGGGATCGTCGCGTCTGCCATTCGCTGAAGATCTGCCTCGGATGGAGTGTTCGCGCGCTGCGACGACAACATCGGTGTCCGAACTTCGCCTGGCGCAACTGCGTTGACACGAATTCCTTGCTCGACGTGGTCGAGCGCCATTGCGCGGGTGAGTTGGTGAACTGCTCCCTTGGAGACGCAGTACGCCGTGGAACCAGCCGAGCCGACTCCACCCCAGATCGAACCGAAGTTGACGATGGCACCCGAGCCGACAGTGGTCATGTGCCGAACCGCAGCCCTGCAGAGATAGAACATGCCGCTGATATTCACCGACATCACGCGCTCCCAGTCCGCATCGGTCGTCCCAAGGGCGTCGGCTCGGTGGATTGTTCCGGCAGCGTTGATCAACACATCAATTCGACCGTGGGTCTCAGCGATTGCGTCGATGGTGTTATTGCAGAAGTCGGAGTCGGAGATGTCGCCGATGTGCATCGACGCCGCCCCGACCTCACCGTGGACGCGTTGCAGCCCATCGCCGTCTCGGTCGATGAGCGACAGGGTTGCACCGGCCTCGGCGAAAAGTCTGGTCGATGCCTCACCCATCCCAGAGGCTGCTCCTGTAATGGCCACCACCCTGTCTTTGAAGTTGTGGTCTTTGAAGTCAGGCATCGTCGGGGATCCAGTCCTCCGTCGGAACTCCGAGCCCATCAGCGATTCGATTCACATAGGCGTAGTACGCAATAACTTCGGTGATGTCGAGGATGTCTCGATCGGTGAAACCAACGTCACGTAATGCCGCGACGTCTTCGGGAACCATTTCCCCGGGCGTGCGCGTTAGCTTGACCGCGTACGTCAGCATCGCTGAGCGTTTCTCGGACAAGTCAGCCAATCGCCAGTCAGTCTCGATCTGACTGAAGACCACATCGTCTTTCAACAACCGGCGCAGACCGCGCCCGTGATGGACCAGTCAATAGTGGCAGTGGTTCTCGAGTGAAACGACGTAGGCAATCAGCTCGCGTTCGACTTTGCGCAACGTCTTCGTGCCGCTCATCGCGGAAAGGTAGAGCGCATTGTGGGCCGCGAGTCCTGCCGGATTTAGCGAATGGATCGCCATGATGTTGTCCACTCGGCCATACGTTCGGTCGAGCACCGTTTTGTAGTGGTCCGCGAGGCCATCGGTATCGAGCCAGTTGGCATCAGGGACGATGCCGATCAGCGCACGTTCTCGGTCGAGTTCTTCCATGAGGCTGTTCTACTCGGTACAACCACCGACTGGGATATCGTCGACATCGACGTCTGCTTCGAGCGTTTCGACGGGCCCTATGTGGAACCGGACCCGGCTACCGCATCGTGAACCCACGGCGTTTGAGGAATTCGCGCATGTGCGGGCGACTCTCTTTGCCGAGTAAACCAGACATGTCCGCGCTCCAGACCCGGTCCACCTTCCCACCAGTGCGAGCAAGATAGTACTCGCGCATCTGTTCGTCGTAGGCCGCGATTCCGACCACATCGTTGGTCTCGTCGTACGTCTCGTCCTTGAGCGTGACCGACAGGGGAAGCCGTGGCTTCAGCTCGGGGTCCTGGTCGGGCCAGCCGAGACAGAGTCCGAAGACCGGATATACCTGGTCTGGAAGTTCGAGCAGGTCGGCAACCTGTTGTGGATCATTGCGGATCCCACCGATGTAACAAATGCCGAGCCCGACTGACTCTGCCGCTACCACGGCGCTCTGCGCTGCAAGGGCGCAGTCCACGGTCGCAATCATGAAGTGTTCGGTCATCCCGGCGCTGAACTCGCCACCCGCCAATTCACAGGCCACTGCTGAACGGTGAAGATCGGCACACCACACGAAGAAGGCTGCCGCACTCTCGACGTAACTCTGGCCACCCGCGAGCGTTGCGATTGCCGCTCGGGTCTCGGGATTGCGAACCCTGATCACGGTGGCGCCTTGCAGATTCGACGATGTAGCCGCAGAGAGCCCAGCGCCCACGATCGACTCGATGAGTTCTTCCTCGATCGGGTCGGTGGTGAATTTGCGAATCGAGCGATGCGACGTGAGTAAATCGATGACATCCATCGGCGGAACGATATCCGACGAGCGATCACTCCAAGAGCAGTGGCGGTTGGATAGGAGACTCTGGCCGCTTTCGGGCAGACTGGGCTCGTGGTCAGCGAACAGGCATTCGAAACCGTCGACGGATACAGCATGGTCGATATCGAGGGGGCGCCCGCTGTGGTGGGTCCGGTTCGATCAGCGAAGAAGGTCCTGCAACGGACCACGGTCGACTTGATTCGCCACGCAACGTACGCACTCGCGATCCATGGCATCAACGGATCTGGAGGGGCGGCTGCACTCAATCATGACCGTGCGGCCGACGACCAGTCACCCATTAAGACCTTCTCGGCCGAGCTGGCCGACTGGGCTGCCAGTTCTCACTTCGTCGGAACCACAGGGCTCGGGCTGGGAGCAGGCGAGATCGGGCCGACCCTCCACCCTTCGGCGAGCTGGTCCAACGAGCTGATCGCCACTTCGGCAGCCGCATGTGTTCCACGTGACACCTCGACCGTGAATATCGTCAGCGACGGCGAGGAACCAGCGCTCCAGGATGCGCTCTCCAACAACAGGGCCCTCTCCGCCATCGACGTGTCTATTGGATCTGACCTCGCAGCTGCGCTGACGAGTGAGGCCGATGTCGTCTACGTTCGTGGGAAAGCTGGTGCGCTCGATCACGAGCTACTTGCCGAGGTCAACGTGGGTCGCATCGTTGGACTTCAGCCCCTGACCACCACCGCTCGCGGCTTGGCCGTCGCCGGTCGTCAGGGAACGATGATCATTCCAGACTTCATCTCGGCAGCAGGTCCGTACCTCGCCGCGCTGAACGCGAACGCCGAACTCGACCCGATCACCCAAGACATCACCGCTGCCACCAGCGAGGTGCTGATGCGACTCGAGGGGGCGGGTACCGACATGTTCGTTCGCGCATGTGAACTCGCCGAGGAACACCTTCGAACGTGGACCTCCGACCTCCCGTTTGGACGCCCACTCGCGCCTTAGTTCTCTCGACACTGCCGGTCGAGAACCCCACACAACCTCACGACAACCAACGCCCACCTCCTCGACCGACTGAAAGCAGACATGGCCGACACTGCAGCACCAAAGAAGGAACGCTGGACCTTCCAGTGGAAAGAGTTGTACGACGAGGTCATCACCTCAGGCCTGTGCACCGGGTGCGCCGGCTGCGTCATCGCGTGTCCCCACGACGTCATTGGATACAAACACGAGCCCGGGCAGTACGTCCCGTTCCACCTCGAAGAAGAGCTTGGCGAAGCGAACTGTCTCCACGGAGAAAAGGGCTGCACCTCGTGCACCCGAGCGTGCCCCCGATTCCGAAACTGGGAGACCGAGGCCGACACCCACCTTCATGGTCGCACCAGAGAGGACGACGAGTTGGCGGGCATCTACTCCGACATCATGCTCGTCCGAGCGACCGAGGACTACGTGTATGAGATCGGTCAAGATGGCGGACTCGTTTCCGCAATGCTTATTTGGTGCCTCGAGAACGACATCATCGACGGCGCACTCACCAGCGGTGTGGAGAACAATCCCGACGGATCACCCGGTTGGAAGGCGATCCCTATGGCCGCGGCGAATCGCGAAGAAGTTCTCCGAGGTTCTGGTTCGCGGTATACCTACTCCGCGAACACCATGGCATTCGACGAGGCGAAGGAACGCGGGCTGGAACGACTAGCCCTCGTCGGAATGAGCTGTCAGACCTCGATCGCTCCCGTCATGTGGCATCGGCGGGTCGGCAAGGTCAGCAAACCAATCAAACTGAACATCGGGCTGTTGTGTTCGAAGAGCTTCGATGACTCGATCTTCGATGAACTCTTTGGCGTGAAATACGGGCTTCGCAAACAAGAGATCGCCAAGATGAACATCAAGGGTGTCTTCCAGATCTGGATGAAGAACGGCGACTACCACGAAGTAAATCTCAAGGAATGCCATGCGTGGACCCGCACCGGCTGCACGCACTGCCCTGATTTCGCCGCCGAACACGCAGACATCTCGACCGGCGGAATCGGAAACGTGACCGACTGGACACTCACGATTGTTCGTACTGAGCTTGGACGAGCGGTGATCAAAGCCATGATCGACGACGGAGCGATCGAGACGCGCCCCGGTGACGATGACCCGGCGGCGATTGCACTGATGCACCGACTCGCGGCAAACAGCCGCAAACGATGGCCTTCATGGGCGAACGGCGAAGCGGCGGTCGGCCTCTCCTGACCAGCCCGGTGCGAGCTATCGTCATCGCATGAAGATCTCGATCTGGCCTGCAATGAGTCACGCTCCTTCAGAGGTGCTCGACATTGCCCAATGGGCCGAAGCTGCTGGGTGGTTTGGCGTCTGGTACGCCGATCACTACATGCCCAACACCGGGAGTCAAGAGTTCGAACCCGGTGATACACACGAGTGCTGGGCGATGCTCCCGGCCATCGCCGCGGTCACGAACCGGGTACGAATTGGCTCTCTTGTGTCGCCAACGTCGGTTCACCATCCTGCCGTCCTCGCAAATCGGGCTGCCACAATCGATCACCTGTCGAACGGCCGGATGGTCCTAGGCCTTGGTGCAGGATGGCAAATCAACGAACACCAGGCCTATGGCATCACGCTTGAACAACCTGGAGTGCGCGTCACTCGTTTCGACGAGGCGATCCAGATCATCAAGTCTCTACTCGCGGAGGACCGAACGACATTCGAGGGTTCGGTGTATTCGATCATCGATGCCCCGTCGGACCCGTCACCTATTCAGTCCCCTCTTCCCCTCCTGGTCGGCACGGCGAGCCCGCGCATGCTCCGAATCACGGCCCGGCACGCGGATGAATGGAACACCTGGGGCAGACCCGAACTCGCCGCCCAGAGTCGGCAGAAGTTCACTGAAGCCTGCGAGAGCGTCGGACGCGAACCAGGCTCGATGTGGACATCGGTTCAGGCCATGGTCTCCCTCACCGACACGGATGCAGAGACTGCAAAGATCGTCGACGGCCCCATGGGCCCGAGGTCGATCGCCGGAAACGCAAACCAACTCGTCGAGCAGCTCGGCGCGTATGCCTCGAATGGATTCGACGAGTTCATCGTGCCCGATTGGGAATCCGGCGATTCCCCAGAGGCGCGGCGCGAATCGATCGAACGTCTCCATGCCGAGGTGATCGCTCAGCTCGGCTGAGTCGGTTACATCAGGATCTTGCCGGGGAGACGTTTCGGGTGGTCGGCCATATAGGTGATGCCCGAAGCGTTCACGCCGAGATCGATGAACGTCTTTGCGAGCAGAATCGATGACGAGTACCCCTCGAGCACCGGCACTTCCCAGCCGCGCTCTTCGAGGCCTGCTTGGATGAATGGCTTGAGCCAGAACACTCCGGAGCAACCCAGGGTGATGACTTCTGCACCGTCCTCGAGCAACGCCAGCTCGGCTTGTTCAATAGCATTGTCAACCGCAATCGACGGCTCGCCTGCAAGGGCCTTGCGTCGCTCTTCGCGGAGCTGTGGACCTTCGTCGACACCGGGCCTAGGAAGGCGCATGCCGATGTTTCGGATCGAGGCGCAACGGTCTTGGAGCTGGTGGCTGTAGATCAGGTCGCGGTAGTACACGTTGTGCACACCGGCGATGTCGATCACCGAGAACTTGTGGCCGAGCATCGTGGCTAGGTACATCTGGGAGTGCCCGTTCGCAGTACACACAATCCCAAAGGATCGACACATCTCGCGGGCCTCGGGAAAACCAGGCTCGCCGCCACCGAGAAGCACAATGCCGTTGTACTTTCCGCTCTCGCACGCCTCTCGAATATTCTTCAGTCGGGCGTTGGCGGCATAGGTGAATTCTTCGCGAGTTTCGACCGGCCAATCCCCATAGGTCGCCTCAGCACCAGGGTGCAGATCCCAATCGATGCCCTCGAGAAACGGCAGCGTCATCTCTGCGTTCATCAACCGTTCGGTTTTGGGCAGACTGCCGTCGAGGTGAAGAGTCTGGTAGCCCCACTCGGTAGTGCCGGGTAGTCGAAAGGGTGGGATCAGAAGGAAACGGTATTTCGACGGCTCGTCGTTGATCTGCCGGCCGTCTACGTCAGAGTTCGGGTCCATCGCCTCGCTCATCCCTTATCTCCCAAGTTTGTTCTAGTGATCGTGACCAGCGTGTGCGTCCGACGATTCTTGTGGTGCGTCGGTGATAACCACTTCGGTCGTGAGGAACAGTGCCGCAATCGAGGCTGCGTTCTGGAGCGCTGAACGAGTCACCTTGGCGGCGTCGATGATACCCGCCTTCACGAGGTCCTCGTACTCGTCAGTGGCTGCATTGAAGCCCATGTTTCCTTCGAGTTCGCGAACACGTTCGACGACGACACCACTCTCGTAACCGGCGTTCAAGGAGATCTGGTTCAGTGGGCCCGACAATGAACGAGCAACGAGCTGTGCACCAGTCTTCTCATCACCCTTGAGCTTCTTGGCAGCAGCGAGGACTGCTGCTTCGGCACGCACGAGCGTGACTCCGCCACCAGCCACGACGCCCTCTTCGATGGCGGCCTTCGTGGTGGACACTGCGTCTTCGATGCGGTGCTTCTTTTCCTTCAGCTCGACCTCGGTGGCGGCGCCGACCTTCAGAATGGCCACACCACCCGAAAGTTTGGCGAGGCGCTCGCGTAGTTTCTCGGCGTCGTAGTCCGAGTCGGTGTTGCCCAGCTCGGCCTTGATCTGAGCGACTCGACCTTCGATCTCTTTCTTGTCTCCGCCGCCCGACACGATCGTCGTCTCGTCCTTGGTCACGACGACTCGACGAGCCGAACCGAACAGATCGAGGGTTGGGCTTTCGAGGCTCAGACCGACCTCTTCGCTGATCACCTCACCACCGGTGAGAATGGCAAGGTCCTGAAGCATTGCTTTGCGACGGTCACCGAAGAACGGCGCCTTCACGGCGCAGGCAGTGAGGGTGCCACGAATTCGGTTCACAACGAGCGTGGCGAGGGCCTCGCCCTCTACATCTTCAGCGATCACGAGAACAGGCTTGCCCTTTTTCATGATCAATTCGAGCGCCGGAACGAGGTCACGGACATTGGAAATCTTTCCGGAGACCAAGAGGATGTACGGATTGTCGAGCACCGTTTCCATCCGGTCTTGATCGGTGACGAAGTACGGCGACAGATACCCCTTGTCGAAACGCATGCCTTCGACGAGATCCATCTCCATACCGAACGAGGTGCCCTCTTCGACCGTGATGACTCCGTCCTTGCCGACCTTGTCGATCGCTTCGGAGATCGTCTTTCCGATTTCGGGATCAGCAGAGGAGATCGAGGCGACCTGTGCGATCTGCTTCTTGGTGTCAACCTCAACGGCGGCGTCGTGAATCGCGCCAACGGCAGCGTCGGTGGCGATCTCGATGCCCTTCTTCAGCGCCATCGGGTTGGCGCCGGCGGCCACGTTACGCATACCTTCGCGGACGATGGTCCAGGCGAGCACGGTGGCTGTCGTCGTGCCATCACCGGCGACGTCGTCAGTCTTCTTGGCCACCTCTTTCACCAGTTCGGCGCCGATGCGCTCGTTCGGATCCTCGAGGTCGATCTCTTTCGCGATCGAAACGCCATCGTTCGTGATCGTGGGTGCGCCCCAGGACTTCTGGATCACAACATTGCGTCCCTTGGGGCCGATCGTGACGCGAACGGCGTCGGCCAGCTGGTTCATGCCGGACTCAAGTGCGCGGCGTGCCTCTTCGTCGAAACTGATCATCTTTGCCATGGCGGTGGGCGAACTCCTGGTAGCGGAAAGAGCGTTGGCACTCTCGTAGTGCGAGTGCTAATCCTACGGATTCAAAGGCGCTCTGCAACCGCTTCTGTCACACATGCCACAGGATTCGCCAACGCCCGTTCGAGACCAAATTCTTGGGCGAGAGAAATCGCATGAATTCGTTTATGTGCGTCGTCGAATACCTGCCCCGCGACTGCAAGAACCGGCACCTCATGGGCGAGTGCCAGACCAGCGACGCCGCCGACGACTTTGCCATCGAACGATTCGTTGTCGATGAACCCTTCGCCGGTGACCACGAGGTCAGCGCCGGCGATTGCATCATCGAGGCCCAGCTCTGCGGCGACGATATCGAAACCATCGACCAGCGTTGCTCCCACTGCGGCGAGTCCTCCAGCGAGCCCCCCGGCCGCCCCCGCACGATCCAAGTGTTCGAGATCCACGCCGAACCGCTCACGGTACGTCCCAACCAACGCTCGTAGCCGGCCCGTCAACATCGTTATCTGCGCAACGCTCGCTCCTTTTTGGGCACCGAAGACCATCGCCGCATCGGTGAAATGTGTGCGTACGTCACACGCGACAATAATCTTTACGCCTTTGACACGGGCGGCCGACCCCAGCGCATCGAGCGCGCCCAAGCCGCCATCGGTCGTTGCCGAACCACCCACGCCGATAATGATCGTGCTGGCGCCGGCATCGATGGCATTGCCGATCAACTCGCCGACTCCTGCCGTGGTTGCGCCGAGCGGGTCGTTCTCGTCGGGTCCTCCAGCAAGCACCAAGCCAGAGGACCTCGCCATCTCGATCACTGCCGATTTGCCATCGAGACGCCACTCCGCCTCGACAGGGTTTCCGAGCGGGCCGGTTACGAGTGATGTGCGGTTCGGCCCGCCGAGTGCCTCAAGCGTTCCCTCCCCACCATCGGCCATGGGGATTCGCGTACACGTCGCCCCAGAAACCTCTGCGGCAGCGGCGATCGCATCCGCAATTTCTCGCGCAGACGCCGTTCCCTTGAACTTGTCTGGGGCAGCCACGATGTGCACGCACCAATGATGGCCGATCATCGGCGCTCGTCCCGGTTCGGACGGCAGGCAACTTGTCTGTTCACTGCAACCATTAACCGGAAGTCGTAGGCTGCTGTCGTGCCACGGCCGACTCTCATCGCCTCGAATCGCGGGCCCGTGTCGTTCGAACTGATCGATGGTGAGCTCGTCGCATCTCGGGGTGCCGGCGGACTGGTGTCTGGCCTTGGGCCACTTGTTCGCGGCACCGACACCACATGGATTGCAACCGCGCTGTCCGAGGGCGATCGGATCGCAGCAGAATCCGGAACCGTCGAGGCGGAGGGGTTCAAGATCCGAACCCTCGCCATCGATCCCGAGGATCTCGACCTCGCCTACAACACCATCGCCAACGAGACCCTGTGGTACATCTACCACGATCTCTACGATCGCAGCCGTTCACCCATCATCGACAGCGAGTGGTACGAGGCGTGGTCTGCGTTTCGACGGTTCAACCAAGTGTTCGCCCAGACGATCATCGACGAAGCCGAGCCAGACAGCATTGTCCTGCTTCAGGACCACCATCTCGCGCTGGCCGCACCGCCGATCCGCGACGAACGACCAGACATCTCGATCGTGCACTTCAGCCACACGCCCTTTGCTCCCCCGGGAGCGTTGCGGATACTTCCCGAGCTTGCTCGCACCGAACTTCTTCTGGGTTACCTCGCAGCCGGGGCACTTGGCTTTCACAGCAGCCGGTGGAGCGATGACTTCATCAGCTGTTGTCGCGAGAACCTTGGTGTTCGACCAACGAACACGTTTGTGTCGCCGCTCGGCCCCGACGCGGAAGAGCTGGGCCGGATAGCGGCCTCCCCCGACTGCGATGCCAGGCACGCCGATCTCGCGGATGTTGTTGGAGACCGATTCGTGATTGCACGTACGGAGCGCCTCGAACTCTCGAAGAATCTGCTGCGCGGATTCTGGGCCTACGACGAATTCCTGGCCATGCGCCCTGACCTCCACGGAGAGGTTGTCTTCGTCGCTGCGCTCTCGCCCACTCGAACGAGTGTCTCGGATTACATCGAGTACCGCCGCGAGGTTGAGGCGGCAATCGATGAGATCAACGCCCGATGGGGCCGCGAGGATTGGACGCCGATCCACTACGTGGCGCAGGACGACTATTCGTTCGCGATTGCTGTTCTACGCCGGTACGACGCGCTTCTGGTGAACCCAATCCGTGACGGTCTGAACCTCGTCGCAAAAGAGGGACCGATCGTCAACGAACGTGACGGCGTGGTCCTGCTGACCCGCGAGGCTGGAGCGTTCGACGAACTCTCCGGTCTGGTGAGCGAGGTGCACGCCTACGACATCACCCAGACCGCTCAGGCACTGTCGAACGCGTTCGACATGAGCGCAGAACAACGTGTCGATATGGCCACCGACCTGTCCGAGGTCGTGCGGAGCCGAAATCCACAGATCTGGTTCGATGAGCAGCTTGCCGCTGCAGTGCCCGACGTCGAGTCAGACTCACCAGCGGACTGATCACGTGGCGCACGCCCGCCTCTCAGGTTCGGCTTGCGTCCAGAAGGCTGTCGAGCAGGGTGACCATTTCGGTCGGACCGTGGATCGTGTCGGTTGCGTGCTCGAACATCGTGGGCGCCGTCTCATCGCTTGCAACCAGAACGATCGCGTACGCCTGTAGCGACCCTGACGCGTGGAGAGCCGCGAGTCGTTCAAACGCCGGAAGATCGCCCACATCATCGCCGCAATAGAGCGCGACATCGATTCCTGTGAGCAACTCTTCGACCGCGTCACCCTTCGACCTCGTCGTCGGCGGGTGAAGCTCGACCGACATCTTGGCCACTCGCGCGTCGAGTCCAGTCTCTGCCGCGACCTGCTCGACCCATGAGACGATCCTCGCGCCGAGCTCAGCCTCGGCTCCTCGATAGTGGATCGTCAACGAGTAGCGCTTGTCCTCGACCGCGTCGTCGCCGAACTCGAGCCGAGCTCGGTCTGCAGTGTGCGACATCACGGGTAACCATTCGAGCGCCGTCGTGTCGACGAAGACTCTTTCGCTGGACCGGTGTTCGAGACCGTAGAGGCCTGACAACTCCACGGGAGGCGCGAAGAACCGTTCCAGAAATGACACTGGCCGGCCGGAGACGATGGCAACACTGCCGAGTCGTGCAGCGAGCGCGACGACTCGCTCGGTCACGCCATCGACGGGAATCACCGCAGCAGGGTCGTCGACGATCTCGGCGAGCGTTCCATCGAGATCTGAAAAGAAGCCGACCCGAGAGGGATCGGTCGAAAGTGCAGCTCGAACAGCGTCGAGGGACACGCTCGTAGATCAGCCCGAAGGAACTGCGTTGTCTGCGCCAACGATGACAATCACGTTGGCATCAGACAGCCGGCCATCGGCCACTGCTTCGGCGGCGACAGCAATCGTGCCGTCACCAGGAGCAGGCGTGAGAATGTCAGGCGGAGCCCCAAGAATCGTCGCGACCGCTCGTGCGTCGTCTGCGTATCCCTGTCGGTAGTAGATAACACCCGCTGCCGTGCTCGGCGCGTTCGCTGCCTTCGCGATGTAGCCGTCGGCAATCAGCTTGTCGGCGAGCGACCCAGCAATACCTTTGCCACCAGTTCCGTTGGCCACCAGAACGTTCACTTCTGAAGGTGGACGGGGACCATCTCCCTCTGGGACTTCAGGGATCGTGGTTGGAGCGGCAGTGGTATCGGTGGTCGGCCCACCGTCGACAACAGCACCGTCATCGTCGGTCGTCACCGTTCCATCAGAGCCGGTACCGTCATCATCGGCATCACTGTCGGCGGCGTCGTCGTTGTCACTATCAGAAGGTGTCGAGTCGCCGCTCGTGATCTCCGACCCTTGGTCATCGAGTGCGAATGCCATCAAGACAAGGCCAATGACGAGAGCGAGGGCAATAAGCATTGCTCCGCGGGCTGCTGCACCACCCGTTGAACGGGCGAGAGAGCCGTCGTCTGCTGCGTGTTCGCCGTTGTTACTCATCGGGCCGGCGGCTGTTCTACTTGCCGCTCGAAGCGAGCCTTACGGCGGCGGTCACGGAGGCGACGAAGACGGCGAATGACCAGCGGGTCGTGTGTGTACGCCTCATCGGAATCAATGAGTTCACCCAACAACTCGTAGTAGCGGGTCGTCGAGAGTTCGAAGCGTTCGCGAATGATCGACTCCTTAGAGGAATCTTCCGACCACCAGGTCCGCTCGAATTCGATGATTGCGAGGTCTCGCTCTGTCAGTGCCATCGCCGCTAAGTGTTGTCGCTGGCGAGGTCCAATACAAGCACCCTCGCATGTCGGGGCCTTGGCCCCGACATGTGAGGGTAGATATTTCCCGGGCTTCGCCCTCCAGCGGTCGCAATTCGTCGCTGCGCTCCTCGATGCTCGACTGCTGCGCCTGAGGCGGTGCCTGGTCGCTCGTCCCTCGCTCTCGCACGCACTGGCGTCTCTCCGTGCGTATACATGTTCCCGCGTTCAGCTCGTGCCAGCTCCGCTGTCGCGGCACGTCCAGACCCACATGTGTGCCTGTACGCCTGGAGGACTCGTGAGCTCCCAAGGAAGTGAGGGACGAACGACCGGAGTCCGCCTCAGGCGCAGCAGGCGCGGAGTCGAGACACCTTGCGAGCGAAGCGAGCGCGGTGGCGGATCTTCGCCCTGGAGGGCGAAGCCCGGGAAATAGAGAGCCGCCTATCGGAGTCGAACCGATGACCTACGCTTTACAAGAGCGTTGCTCTACCAACTGAGCTAAGGCGGCGCGTCGCAAAGTCTAGAGCGAACTCTCAGAATTGGGCGATGCTCTCAGCTTGAAAGTAGGCCATCGACCGTGGCCTCACCAGTGGTGTACCGGCGGGTCACTTCAGCCTGCACGGTGTCGATCACGGTGTGCAGGCTTCGACGGCTGTCCGACACCTGATCTTCGAGCGTGTTCAGCTTCTCGAGGCCGGAACGAAGGGCGTCGTCTTCGAGGTCGGCGATCGAACCCAAGGTCTCCCCAGCAATCACGCCCTCAAGCATGTGCTCCAGCTGCGCGGTCACTTCAGGGTCTGGGGACAACGAATGTGGTGGTCGGACCGAGCCTGGTCCGCCTTGCGTTCGACTTCCCTCGGACAAGATGTCGGGTAGTCGCCCAATCAGCTCGCTCGTGTCTCCCGCTTCACCGCCGTCTCGTCGGCGCTGCAGTTCCCCGCCGACGATGTCGACTCGACCCTGGATGAGTCGCCGCACGTACGACAGGCTGTTCTCGAGCGACTGGCATCGAGTTCGCACGGCGCGCAACTCGTCCATGTCGCGGTTGGCAAGATCGTTGAGGAACGACGGATCGGTGACCACGTCGAGTTCGGGAGTCATAGGTGAGTCCTTGTTGGCGAGCTATCAACAAACTAGTCGGCAAGATGACCGACTGATGTGAGCTTCAGCCGCCTGAAACTGGCGGTAGTAGTGCAACCTCGTCCGCTTCGCCTACTGGGGTGGATCCATCGGCGGATATTCCGTTCACCCAGATACGACAGATCGGAATGAGCGCCTCGAAGTCTGGTCCAAACTGCGAAGTTGCATTGGCCAGTACGTCATCGACAGTCTCGCCCTCGATCGAGGCGCGGCCAGTACCGGCGGCGACCCGAACTGTTGCGAAGAGGCGAAGTGTTGGCACCTCCGAAGTGTACGTTGAGTGCCATGCCGCGCATCCTCCTCGTTCGACATGGCCAATCAGAATGGAATGCCGAAGGGAGATGGCAGGGACAAGCCGACATTGCACTCAGCGATCTCGGCCGAGCCCAAGCCCGCGCGGCGGCAGTTCGAGTGGGAGCCTTCGATGTGATCGCCTCGTCGACGCTCATGCGGGCTGCAGAGACGGCGTACATCTTGTCGACCGAGCTCGGTATCGGTCCGATCGTCCCAATCCCCGAACTGATCGAGCGAAGCGCAGGCCAGTGGAGCGGGCTGACGAAGGTCGACATCGAGCGCGAATGGCCCGGCTACCTCGCCGAAGAGAAACGTCCGCCCGGATACGAAACCGATAACGAACTTTGGGTTCGCATCGAAGCCGGCATTCGAGCGGTCACCGAGATGCTCCCGAACAAGAGTGACGAGGCGCTCGTGGTCGGCCATGGTGGTGTGATCTATCTCCTCGAGTCACGTTCAGGCGAGCAGCGTGGCCGAATGCCAAATCTCGGTGCGCTCTGGATCAACATCGACTCCGATGGGACAATCACGGCAGGCGAACGCGTCGAGCTGATCGATGAGGGTGAGCTGTCCACCGAACAATCAAGTCAAATTCTGTAAGACGTGGCCAGCCCCGACACGCTCGATATCCGGGTGATCGAGTCCGCGCGCAGGAAGAAGACCGTCTCTGCTCGGATTGTCGGCAACACCATCGAAATTCGCATGCCCAAGGGACTCGGGCGTTCCGAACGGCAACGCCACATCGATGAGCTCAGCGCCAAGCTCCTCCGCCAGCGGTCAGCCGGAGAGATCGACCTCACAGGTCGAGCTGACCATTTGGCCAAGAAGTACGGCCTGCAGCGTCCCACGGCAATCACGTGGTCTTCTCGGCAGAACAGCCGGTGGGGATCGTGTACTCCCTCGACAGGGTCGGTACGTATCTCACACCGACTCAGCGAATATCCCGGCTGGGTCCTCGACTACATCATCGTCCACGAATTGGCCCACCTCTCGCAACCCAACCACTCCCGCGCCTTTCACGAGTTGGTCGCTCGTTTCCCGCGCGCCGAACGCGCCGAGGGTTTTCTGACGGCCGTCTCGCTCGGACACGCCGGATTGCTCTCTGGCCTCGAGGAGAACCGGGACTCCGACGAGATTGGCGAGGCGAACCATGGAACCTGAAGATCCAGCGATCGAAATCCACGATGTCGAAGCTGCTGCTGAACGAATTGACAAGTTCATTCACCGAACACCGGTGATCACGTCTACTCGCCTCTCGTCCTCGCTTCATGCCGAGGTGTTCTGCAAAGCCGAATCGTTGCAGCGCACCGGTTCGTTCAAGTTCCGTGGGGCAAGTAATGCCATTGCCTCACTCTCGCCAGAACAGCGTGAGGCGGGAATCGTGACGTTCTCCTCGGGCAACCACGCCCAGGCGATCAGCCGGTCCGCGGCCATGCATGGTTGCTCGGCAACGATCGTCATGCCCGTGGATGCACCCAAGATCAAACGCGCAGCAACCGAATACTGGGGCGCACGGGTCGTCGAATACGACCGTTACTCACAAGATCGTGAAGAGGTCGCAGCTGAGGTTCAACGCACATTCGGCGGTGTCGTGATACCGCCCTTTGACCACGTCGACGTCATGGCCGGGCAGGGCACGGCGGCCCTCGAACTCTTTGACGACATCCGCGACATCGACATGCTGTTCGTGTGTCTCGGCGGCGGTGGGTTTCTCGCTGGGTGCGCGACCGTTGCAAAGGCCAGGAACCCCGACGTGATCGTTGTCGGCGTCGAACCCGACGCTGGCGACGATCACGTGCAGAGTCGTGCAGCCGGACACCGTGTCGAACTCGATGCCGTGCCCGCCACGATTGCGGACGGTCAACAAACCACCGCACCCGGAATCCTCACGTGGTCGGTCAACAGGACGCGCGCTGACGTTTTCACGACCGTGAGCGATGACGAGATCGTTACTGCAATGAGATTGTTATTCGAGCAACACAAGCTCGTGGTCGAGCCCAGCGGCGCCACTGCTCTCGCCGCCGTGTTGCACCGCGGCCTCGTCGAACCCGGCATGCGGGTCGGCGTGACACTCTCCGGCGGGAACATCGACCTCGGACGTTTCCACAAACTTCTGGGGCGTTAGAGCGCGCGCAGCGCAGCGCGGATCTTCTTCTCGCTCACCTTGCCCGAGACCCCAACCTGTTGGGCAAATGAGGCGACGCGGAACTCCTCGAGCGCCCAATTCAAATCGTGAAGAGCCCGAGAAGGCGGCAGCCGCTCGACATAGTGATCGAAGTCGGCTTCGAGATCCCGACACTTCATCATCCGCTGCGCATCTTGGACGACTCGATCGGGCAACTTTTCGAGCCGAACTTCGATCGCCCGCAGGTAACGGGCCACATCGCCAAGCCGATCGGCGCCGACTCCGGATAGATGGTTTGCATAGACGAGGCGATCGAGTTGTTCGAGCATGTCTGTGCGAGCAGGTGAGATGGCCGGAGCCGCGTGGGCTGAGAGGTCCGAACGCAACCTCGCCCCCAGCACGAGGATCTCGATCATGGACGGCACAAGTTCCTCGACTGCTCGTGGCAATTCGTGTCGCACTCGCTCCTCGAGGACCAACCACTGCTCTTTTGTCCACACTGGTCCGCCGGCCACGTCGAGCAGTCGCGAGAAGATGCAGTCGGCGGCATCGTTCACCCACGCAACCTTCGTTCCGTGTGGGCTCGCGACGATGGCCAGATTGGCCCGAGCATCCAGTCGGTCATTGATCCTTCGGGCCACTCCACCAACGTTCAGTCGGAGAAGTCGGCGCGTGCCAGCCCACATCGACTCGTGTTGGACATCGGCATCGGCGACCAGTCGAAGGGCCACGGTAGTGCCGTCGTCCACGAGCGTTGGGAAGGCATCCAC
>RCNE010000241.1_pt1 | contig 28998 bp, 23 predicted proteins | sample 2041361 | NCBI WGS metagenome assembly RCNE01 (sample SAMN09708229, study PRJNA481090) | Marine sediment metagenome, whole genome shotgun sequencing project. | reverse complement strand
GTTCTGCTGTTCGGGGGCGTTCGCCACGTGCTCTCCTTATGCGGGTCAGCCCATTTCGGCCGTCACTTGCACTCGGCAAGCGTACGATGATTCTGTGACGTGGGGGTGGCGCTTGTGCAGGCGTTACCCGACGACGAGAAACTCGATGCGCCGGTTGACGGCTCGACCTTCCTCGGTGATGTTTGGTTGGAGGGGCTTCGACTCACCGAACCCGACGCCCGTCAAGCGCGACTGGTCAACGCCGCGTTGTGCCAAAGCCAGAATCACTGCATCTGCACGTTCCTGACTCAACACTTCATTACGGACATCGTCGCCGTCAGAGTCTGTGTGGCCGTGGACCTCGACACGAAGTCCGGGGGCGTTGCTCAAGATTGAGGCGACCGAATCGATGATGACCGTGCTTCCGGGGGTGAGGGAGGCGCTGCCGGTCTCGAAGGTGATCTGGCCAACCGCCGAGAGACGTTGTTGCGCGCTGCCAGTCTGCACTGTGGCGGTTGCCTGAGGGACGCTCGCCTGTTCCTCGATTGCTCCGCCGACCACCACGACCCTGTTGTCGACTCGTTGGGTCCCGTCGACCGACCGTGCCACTGCTCCTATCGAGGCTGCGGCAAGCGGGCCATTTGCTTGCCCTTCGATGATGATCGAACCGTCGTCCTCGGTGATCGTCAATCCATCGAAACCGGCTCGCAATTGCGCATCTCGGACTGCGATTGCGAGATCGGATTGTGCCGCAACTTCAGGTGCATCGACGGCTGGTTCACCAATCGATCCCGAGCGAACCGCCATGCCAATCACGAAGACTGCACACAAAAAGAGCAGCAGCGGAACAAGGAACCGCGGGTCGGTCCAGGAACCTCCTGGTTCGGCCGGGACAGGACCATTCGGCTGTCTTGGCCGTCGCGTCGGGCCCGGGCCACCTCGCTCGAGATCATCGAGATCGAGCACATCGACGTCGTCAGGGGGCCACACGGACATGAAAACACGGTACGGGTCGGCGTTCGAGCAATGGTGGACGCTCCGATCTGGGCCGTCGGAATCATCTCCTTGGGTTATCTGAATCGAATGTCCGATCGGCCCTTCTTTCGAATGGAATGAGGCTCTACCTTCATGATCGATGGACCCCTTCGCTCTCGATGATCACGCTCAATTGGCCCTAGAAGTGGCCAAACACGCCGCTCTTGCAAACGGTGATTCCCGTTGCGGGACCGAATACCTGCTCTATGGGCTGGTTGCCACGGCTCGAGGGGATGTGGTGGAGCTCATCGAGCTCTTTGCACTGAATACCCTCCGGGTCGATCGGGCAATCGAGCGCATCCTTGAATCCCGCCAACCAGCTGATCCTCCGGTGCCCAGCACCCCTGAACTGACGCCTCGAGCAATTGCGGCATTGTCCACGCCTCGACTCGACGGCAGAGGCCCGACCGGATCGTTCGAGCTGCTCCACGGGCTTCTCCTCGACGATGAGTCCGGCGCATGTGATGTGTTACGAGATCTCGGTGTGCAGCCCGACGAAGCCCGACGACTCGTCTCCTACGGCATTCGGCACCTCACTCGTGAAGAGATCGACGACCTCTTAGCGACTCTCGACCGACGTGACAGCAGCCACCGCTCATGGTGGGGTCCTGATCCGACCGGGCGAATCAATTCGATACGAACGCCGCTGCACGTCGGATCAAGCGACAGTGCGCGCATCGACCTGACGGCTCTTGGTTCAGATGGTGCTGGCCTCGGTTTCACGCTTTCGATCAGATCGTTGCGCACCTGGGTTCTGCCACCGATGTTCGCTCCTGAAGAAGCACTCATTCCTGGACATGGAGCGCGATACAACGACGGCCCCGACTTCTTTTTGCTGCAACTTGTGTTGCCCGACGGAACCATTCTCGATAACCGATCAGTTGCCGACCGGTTCGTCATCAAACAACCCGATGTCCCGCGCCTGCTTCGTATCGGCCAGCGCGACGAGCACATCAATCTGAACGACCGGCGCCAACATGATCAGCACGTGATCACGGGTGACTGGTGGGTGTGGCCACAACCGATTGCCGGACCGATCGAAGTGCGCGTGGACTGGCCGGCTGAAGCAGTCTCGGGTTCTGTCGCGTTCGATCTGGATGTGCTGACCTCAGCGGAGACAAGCTGACCTGGATTGCATGGTTCGGGCTCTGCGGCACGTAAGATTTGAAGATCGCTCGTCTGGCGATCGAGGAGAACAATGAAGCTCGTAACTGCGGTGATCAAGCCTTTCAAGCTCGATGATGTGAAAGACGCGCTTGCCGCCGCAGGTATCCAGGGCATGACGGTCTCGGAAGTGCAAGGTTTCGGTCGTCAAGGCGGCCACAGCGAGACCTATCGCGGCACAGAATACCGTGTGCTCTTCACGCCGAAGACCCGCATCGAGGTGATCGTCGTCGACGAGCAAGTCGACATGGCGGTCGATGCGATTGTCGAAGGTGCCCGGACCGAGAAGATCGGCGACGGCAAAGTGTGGGTCACCGCACTCGAATCCGTTGCTCGAATCCGCACGGGCGAGCTCGACTCCGACGCAGTCTGACAAGGAAATCACATGGCTAAAGTCACGATTTATCACAACCTCCATTGAGGCTCTTCGAAGAATGCCTTGGCGGTCGCCGAGGATTTGGGAGTCGATCACGATGTCGTTCTCTACATGAAGGAGCCACCCGATCGGGCGGCTCTTGAGGCGATCGTTGCTGGGCTGGAAGATCCGGTCGAGGACCTGGTCCGCAAAGACAGCCAATTCAAGAAACTCGGACTTGATCCCGACGACTACGTGGGTAACCCCGAAGCGGTCATCGAGCTCTTGGTAACACGCAAGGCGTTGCTCCAACGTCCGATCGTGGTGAAGGGCAAGAAGGCGATCATCGGTCGGCCAAAGGATCGGATCCGAGACTTTCTGAGCTAGCTGTTCGCAGCCCGCGTTTGCGGCTGCTGCTCTGCTGTTCTAACCATGGGGGGTGTGAGGACACACTCGAAGGCCCTGGTGGTACCCCTCGTGGTACTGGCCTTCTGGTTGTTTCCCAGTAATTCTCCCGCCGTGGTAGTGGCCGGAGTCGTCGAGACCCCAACATCTGTTCTCGAATCTTTGGCTGATGCTGCTCCGACCACCAAGGCATTCGCACCGGTCGCACCCGTCGCACTGGTAGCTCCGTCGTCAGGAACCGTGACGACCAACCCTTTACAACCGCCGGCGTCGTCGACCACAACCTCGGTGTTGCCTTCGACGACCGACGGCGTTGTCGCTCCAGAAACCCCTGCTCCGACCACGACAGCGCGGTCGATACCCCTCGGACAGCAGGCGCTCGATCGAGTTGCGTTCGATTGGCGAACTCGCTTTCCCAACTGGTTGGTCGAATTTCGCAGCGCCCGTGAAGGGATTCGAGCGCTGACATACCCTTCGGAACGTCGAATCGAGGTGTTCGTGCGGCCAAGTGACACTGCGGCCACGCTTCATCGGGTGTTCTCCCACGAGCTTGGTCACCTGGTCGATGTCGAGCTGAACTCCGATGAGGACCGCGCAATTTGGTTTGAGACACGGGGGATTGATCAGTCGACGCCGTGGTGGCCCTCAGCGTCGGCACCCGACTTCGACACAGGCGCGGGCGACTTCGCCGAGGCTTTCGCGGTGTGGGAGACAGGCGTGTCGTCTCGTTCGACGGTTGGGGATCAGCCGGATGCAGCCGATCTCGGGTTGCTCAGAGATCTTGCTGCTGGCTGAGGAATATTTGACCGGTCGCTAACAGACCGGGTCGAGGTCGTCGTCTTCATCGAACAGATCATCGAGCCACGCGTTTCCCGCTGACGGGTGGTATCGGTACCGGCGTCGGAGGCGTTCGGAATCGAGATCGACGATGTTCGTTTCGTTCTCCCCGGTTGTTCTTTCATCGACCTCATCGAGGACGTCTTTTCCCCCGGGAACAAGATGTAGATGTCGGGCCATACATTCCGTATCGGCTCGTGTGCTGCGTTTCTGAAGAAGTGGTTTGCCTAGACTCCGCTGATGGTTGATGTGCAACGGTGTGGCTGGCCCGAGGGGCACGACGACTATTTGGCCTATCACGACCACGAATGGGGACGGCCAACCACCAATGACCACCGGTTGTTCGAGAAGATCTGCCTGGAGGGGTTTCAGTCCGGACTCTCTTGGCTCACGATTCTTCGCAAACGCGACCAATTCCGGAAAGTGTTCGCCAATTTCAACTTCGAGGTGGTCGCCTCCTTCGGAGAACATGACGTCGAGCGCCTTCTCGGCGACGCGGGGATCATTCGCCACCGCGGGAAGATCGAGGCGACCATCAACAACGCACGCCGGGCCTGTGAACTCGTCGAATCAGCAGGTTCGATCGTCGACTGGGTGTGGGAGTGGGCAGTGCTTGAGCCCGAACGCGACGCCGACGCTGTCCCCGCCAAGACGGCTCGCTCGGCTGCCTTTGCAAAAGAACTCAAGGGCATGGGCTGGCGATTCTTCGGGCCGACGACCGCATATGCCTTCATGCAGTCGGAGGGCTTGACGAACGATCACGACACGACATGTTTCGTACACGACGCCTGCGAGGACGCACGTCGAACCTTTCTTGACGGCCGAGTGCTTCGGTCCACTACCTAGGTCAGCGCCACAGCCTCACCGACGTTGAATACGGGTCGATCGTGGTCATGTGGCAAGCTGTCCTCCCCCCGCAAGGAGTTCACCACATGCGACTGAGCGATCAACCGTCTGTTGCGGTTGAAACAACGATCAAGGTTGATCCGCAAAGGGTCTACGAGCTCGTGTCAGACCTCGACGCAATGGCCAGCTTCGGTACGGAGTTTCAGTCAGGCCGGTGGAACACGGGACGCCCTGGTTCGGTCGGGTCGACGTTTCTTGGCACGCAGCGTCTCGGCGATACTGAATGGGAGACGACCTCTACGGTGACCACCGCCTCTCCAGGCAAGACGTTCGCGTGGGTCGTCGGCGAGCCGGAGAATCCAACAGCCACATGGACGGTCACGATGCGATCGGTTCCCGATGGCACTGAGGTCAACTATTCGTTTGTGCACGGGCCGGGCCCATCGGGGCTCCGAGCACGTGTCGAGGCGCAGCCGCACGATGAAGAGAAATTCATCGAAGGTCGACTTTCGGCTCTACAGCAGAACATGATCAAGACTCTCGAGGGAATCCGCAGGCGCACCGCAAGGTAGGAGACCGAGCGCTGCGGAGAATTCGTCCGCACACATCATGCCCACCGGCATGGAGAGACCGAGCGCCGTGGAGAATTCAGACCAGAGCGGGTTCTCGATCGTCTGGGACATCCTCGTCGGCGGTTCCGCCACCGATCGGAACGAGACGGCCGCGCGATGCCTCGACCTGGCGAATTCCTGCTGCGATGACGGTGGTGATGGCGACGAGTAGGAAGACTCGTGGTGCTCGGGTGAACTTCTCGAGTAGGTCGTCGATGCCTAGTGATATCTCGAAGATCCTCTCGATTGCCCAGATGCCTGCGATTGCTGCGAGCACGATCGATCCATATCGCAGGACAAATGGATAGAAGACTGTTCGACTCAGCAGGAACAACGTCCCAAAGAGCAGAAGGATGATGAACGCCTGACCGATCTCGACTCCGATGTTGAAGCCCAAGAGCGACAGCACCCGCTGACCGCGACCGATGCCGAGGTCTGACAACAGACCTGCAAACCCGAACCCATGGAAGATCCCGAAGGCGAAGGCGATCAACGCTTCGCGATTCGCAAACACTGGGCGAAGGTTGTGAAATGCCGTGGCAATGATCGAGAGCGCAATGACCGTCTCGACAAGTTTGCTCGGAAGCTCGATGATCTCGAGACCGCCAAGCGTGAGCGTGATCGAGTGCGCAATCGTGAATGCCGTGGCGATCTTGAGCACACGCCACAGGCCGTCCTTGAACGTCGGGACCGGCCGCCAGCCGTCGGTAAGCGAGAACAACATCACGGCCGGAAGCAGCAGCACCAGGATGAACAGAATGTGGTCGGTGCCGATGAAGATGTGCTCCATGCCCAACGAGACGGTGCCGGTGAACGCCTTCCACATGTTCGGGTCATCAAGGTTGATGGCCAGAGTCGGGTTGTTGGCATCGATGAAACCAGGAACAGCTTCGCCTTCGTTCAAGAATGTGCCCGTCACTGGGTCGGTGCGCATGACGACCGAAGCAAAGTGGGTCTCGTCGCGAACAATGCCGTCGAAGGTGACCTCGAAGATGCGGGGAGCTGAGTCGAACACAGTCTCGATGTCGAACAAGAACGCCGCATAGATCTGGTTCTCGGTCTCGAGTGTGTCGACCTCGCCGGTGAAGGTGATGTCCCACTGCGTACCGTCATCACTGACGATGCTCAGATTGTCAGAGTTGTATGACCGAACTGCACCCTCGATCGCGGCGATGTCGGCGGTCGTCGATTCCTTGAGGTCGAGTTCGAGATCGAAGAGGTCGTTGAGTAAGCCGACGGGATGTTCGATTTGGCCCTGCGCCGAACCGTCGGGGAACACGTCCAGATAGATGACCGACGAGTTGCCGTCATGTGCGCTCGCAACGCTGGTGAAGAGTAGGCCGAACATCGGCACGAGCAGCAGAGCAAATGCTGCCATCAGTGCCCGGGGGGATCGAATCATTGCCGTCATCTTCAGTTTTCCTCGTAGTGCTTGGAATGGATATGTCTGTGTTATCGAATTCACTGGATTTACCGCGTTTGGATTCAGGCCGGAAGGCCCAAAAGTCGAGCGATGATGTTCTTCTGGATTCCTGACGCGCCGCCGTAGATCACACCACCGCTCAGATTTCGAAGATCGCGTTCGACCCCGAACTCGGTCACGTACCCACGAGCGCCGTGAATCTCGACTGCCGCTAGTGCACCGGCGAGTGCACTTTCGCTGCCGGCGAGTTTGCTGAGGGCGGCCGCCATCATCGAACTGGAACCACGTTGTTGCAGCGCAGCGGCCTTGTACATCAACAACCGTGCTGACTCATGGGCGAGCTTGACTTCGCTCAGAGAGTGCGACACTCCCTGAAAAGCGCCGATTGGTTCGCCGAACTGTTCTCTCGTGCGGCTGTAGTCGACCGCGTCGTCGAGCACTCGCTCGAGCGCTCCGATGCTGCCGACGAGGAGAAACCCTCGTTCGGCTTCCATCGACGAACTGAAGATGCTCGCACCAGCACCCTCGGCGCCCATACGTGCGCTCTCGGGGACGAAACAGTCGGAGAAGTTGATGTCGGCGAATGGTGTTGTTCGCATACCCATCTTCGGGCGATTTGTTCCGACCGTCAGACCAGCGGTGGTTGCGGGGATACAGAATGCAGTGATCCCCCAGCGACCGAGTTCAGGGTTGGTCGTCGCAAACACGATGAACACATCGGCCACGGGGGCCATCGTCACCCAACTCTTTTCGCCGTTCAAGACGTAGCCGCCATCGACAGGCGTGGCGGTTGTGCGTAATGAAAATGCGTCGGAGCCTGAGCTGGCCTCGGACATCGAGAAGGAGCCGATGGCCTCGCCGGTGATGAGGCGAGGCATCCAATCGGCTGCTTGTTCGGGTGTGCCGAAACGTTCCATGGCGAGGCCGACGGTCAAGACCTGCGACGTGGTGGCGAAGACGAGCCCATCGTCTCGACACCCAAGGCCAAGGCCTTCGAGCGCAAGCAGTCCAGCTGTCAGTTCTCGACCTTGGCCGCCGAAGTCGGGCGACGCAAGCAGGCCGAAGAGACCTTTTGCCCCAATGCGTTCCCATCCGTCGCGCCAGAACGTACAGGAGTGGTCGCGTGCTTCGAGCGTTGCGTCGACCAGGTTTTCGCGGGCCCAATGCGCCGCCGTCATCTTCGTGGGATGTTCGCCATTGAGGATTGCTTCGAGCATTTCGGTTTCGGACGCGTCAGGTACGACCGTCAGGTCATCCCGCTGTGCATCCACACGTTTCATCGACTCCGTACCTCTCCCACACTGCGCAGAATCTCGCAGTCGCCACAACGTAACGAGTACCACATTGATGCAGATATGCAATTCGAGTTTGTCGATCCATGCATCACGGGAATCCTTCGTGTCCAAAAGAACTATTTGCTCTTTGTACGTTCTACGGCACGCTGGTGGATGCGTGGTATTTCGCCGTCGAACGAGAGGGAGTGAGCAATCATGACTGCCGCAACCCAGGGATTCGACGCGCAGTCGCTCAGCGGAATGCTCGACGCGCAAGCCATGCGCTGTCCAGACCACGACGCCATCGTCGACGTTGCACGTACCTGGAGCTACGCCGAGGCTGCACACACCCGGGGGCAGATGTCGGCGGCATTGCTCGAGATCGGCGTCGAACCAGGCGACCGAGTTGGTGTTCATCTGAACAAGTGCGCGGAGGGGTTTCTGGCCATGCACGCGGTGGTTTCGGTGGGCGCGATTGCGGTTCCGCTCGACCCGAGCTCACCAGCTACCCGATTGGCTCGGATCTGCGAGCGTATGAAAATCGATGTGATCATCTCGCACCCGCCACGACTCGGCACCCTCACCGATATCCACACGATTCGGCCGATCGGTGCACTCATCGGTGCAAGATCTGAGCACGTTGAAGCACGCACGATCGACGGAGCAGAACTCGCTGAACTCGACGGCGCCCCGCCACTCAACGTCGACATCGACAGTCCGTCGTACATCATCACCACATCGGGGTCGACGGGCGAACCAAAGGGCATGGTCCACACACATCGAAGCGCACTCGCGTACGCCAACATGACGTTGCGTACCTACGGGCTGGCGCCCGATGATCGGGTCAGCGATATCGCCCCACACCATTTCGACATTTCGACACATTCGTTGTGGTCTGTGCCGCTTGCCGCAGCGACGAACGTCGTGATCTCCGAGCCATATCAGCGGCTCCCGGCAAGTCACTCACAGAGGCTCCAGGACGAGCGGGTGACCTACTGGTACTCGGTTCCGTTCCTCCTTCATCAGCTCGTGTTGCGTGGTGATCTCGAGAACCGAGACCTGTCCGCCTTGCGCTGGGTGCACTTCGGCGGCGAGGTCATCTCGCCACAGGTGATCGGCGAATTCATGCGCGCCGCACCCAACGCACGGTTTGCGAACATTTTTGGCCCTGCCGAGACGAACCAGTGCACGGTGGCGTTTTTCGATGAGCCGCCAGACCCCGACAAGATGTTGGCGGTTGGTCATCCACTCGACCACAGCGATATTCGCATCATTGATCCCAAAGCCGATTATCCCGGTCTCGAGAACGTGGTCCCCAGCGGTGAGATGTGGGCGTCGACGCCTCAGCTCATGGAGGGGTACTGGAAACAACCTGAGTTGAACGCGCAGGTTCTCGTCGAGTGCGATGGGAAGACCTGGTACCGAAGCGGCGATCTTGTGTCGATCGGCGACGATGGTGTGATGACCTTTCACGGACGCGTCGATCATCAGGTCAAGGTTCGCGGGTTTCGAATCGAGCTCGAGGGAATCGAAATGGAACTCGAACAGCTCGGGGTTGCAGACCACGTGATCGTTGCTGTTCATCGCACAACGTCGGGCGAGGATGAACTACTTGCAGGGCTGCTCGGTGTTGCCGGAGACTATGAGCACTCCGACTTTGTCCGGCGGGCTGCATCTGTTCTGCCCGCCTACTCCGTACCCACTTACAGCAAACAGATCGATTCTGCACGCTTCACTGGCAGCGGAAAGCTCGATCGACGGGTACTTCGAGAACACCTTCTCGAAGTATTTCGGCTCGAATCCGTAAAGGAAAATGACGTATGACAACTCCACTGGCCGAACAGCTGACGGCCTTCATCCAAGACGAGATCGTTTTCGACGATGTTGTGGTGACCGGTGAATTCGATCTGTTGTTGTCCGGAGCCGTCGACAGCCTGGGTGTGATCCGAATCACGCATTGGATGGAAGAGACGCTCGGGATCCTTGTCGATCCAGGTGACGTCACGCTCGAGAACTTCCAGACCATCGACAAGATGGCCGCATACCTCGATAGACGGGTCTCGGTCTGAGTCGATGAATAACTCGGTGCACCTCACCCCACGCCGGTCGCTCACTCCTTCACAGGAGTTGATCTGGACGTCGCAGAGGCTGCAGCCCGAGTCGCCCCATCAGAACATGGCGTTGATCACCCGGTTCGATGCGCCAATCGATCCGGACCGTTTCCTGCGCGCTGTCGACTCGGTCGCCGATCGAAGTGATGCGTTGCGAACAACAGTCCGCGAAGTCGACGGTGTTCCGCATCCCGGTATGGCAGCGTCGACGCCTTCACCTTGCACGGTGCAACGCATCGATGAGTCTTTGCTCGATCAGTGGCTTCAAGAACGAATAGCCCAACCAATCGACATCGCGTCCGCGGCATACGAGTCGGTTCTCCTAGACCACGGGTCAGATCGATGGTCGTGGTTCGTCAACGTCCACCACATCGTCATCGATGCCGCGAGTTCGGCGAATTTCTTCAATGCCGTCGCTGATGAATATCACGGGGTAAATACGGAAATCGCGAGCTACGCCGATGTTTGGACCGACATGGCCGGCCAGACGAATACGGCTCGATTCGACAAGGCTCGTGACCACTGGGCGCTCAGCCCGGAGGCGGCGCCGACGTCGATGTACCGTCCGGATTCGGGTCCCACGAGTGCAGCCGACCGCGTCTCGATCGACATGCAGACAGGTCGCCAGACGCAACTCGACACACTGCTCAGTGATCGCTTCAAGTTGATCAGTCCGGATCTGTCGCTCTTGGTCGCTCTCGCAACCGGTCTGTCGGCGTACCTGGCAAGGCTGGGGAATGAATCAGTCACGATCGGTATCCCAATCCATCACCGGAGCACCAAAGCAGCAAAGGCTGTTATCGGGCCGTTGGTGGAGATGTTTCCCCTTCACGTTGAGGTGCAGGGGAATGACACGTTTGCGTCTCTCCACAGTCGGGTGACGCGAAGTGTCTTCGAGCTACTTCGATTCGCCCTTCCCGGCACGAGCCCCCGCCAATCGTTCGACACAGTCCTGAACGTGCACGGGGCGACCCTTGGATCGTTTGGGTCGATTCCCGCACACACGACCTGGATTCACCCGGGACACATCGATCCGCACCATCGCCTTCGCGTGCAGGCACTCGACTACGACGGCTCGGGCACTTTGGATCTCGGGCTCGACGTGAATCATCGAATTGCTGACGCTGACCATCGTCGGCGCGCAGGTGAACATTTCGCCGCAGTCCTTGACGCAATGGTTGACGACCCTGACCAGAACATTCATGGCGTCGGGTTGGTGGGCGATGGAGAGAAACTTCTCCTCGAACCGCTTACCCGCCGTTCATCGGGAACACCGATCGATGGTGTTGCGCCGACCGTCGTAGCCGAGCGCCTACGTGCGAATGGTGTCATACCGACGCTTGCACATGGCCGCGATTCGCTGACGGCCTCGGAAGTCGACGAGCTCATCGAACAAGCCGCCACGGCCCTGCGCCGTGCCGGATTCGGTCGTGGCGACCTGGTCGGTGTCGAGATGCCCATCGGGGTCGATGCAGTGGTTGCAATCCATGGCATCTTGCGCGCCGGTGCTGCATTCGTTCCGATCGATCCGACCTATCCCGACACTCGGCGCGAGCACATTCGCAACGACTCTGCGTGTCGACTGGTGATCACATCGCTCGATGATCTCGGTGACCTCGATGCAACTCCCGAAGCCAATGCGATCGAGGACACCGTCGACATCTCGCCCGACGACCTCGCATATGTGATCTATACGTCAGGTTCGACCGGCCTTCCAAAGGGTGTGCCGATCACACACCGGGGCCTGTCGGAGTACCTCGGCTTCGCCCACGGTGCCTACGTGAATTCAGCTCGTGAAGGACAAGAACAACTCTCGATGCCGTTGTTCACCTCATTGTCGTTCGATCTGACGATCACAACCTTGTTCCTGCCGTTCCTGTCGGGCGGCCTGATGACCGTGCATCCCGACGGTGGGCTGCCAGCTCTCCGTGAGATCGTCGACGAGGGTCGCTCAACGCTGATCAAGGCGACACCGTCACACCTTGAACTCCTTGTACGAATGATCGACGCTGATCATCCATTGCGAACCCTCATCGTTGGTGGCGAAGCGTTCATGACGGACCTTGCTGATCGGCTGCTGGATGTCCTGGGCGACGATCTGGCAATCTTCAACGAATACGGACCGACTGAAGCTGTCGTTGGGTGCATGGAACATCTCTACGACCGACAGGTGGACCCTGGTCCCGAGGTCCCCATTGGTCGACCGGCGCCTGGCGTCGAGCTTCACATTCTTGACGCCTTCGGGCTTCCGGTGCCTCTCGGAGTTGCTGGTGAACTGATGATCAGTCGTCCGGGCATGACCACCGGCTACCTGGGTCGGCCAGATCTCAACGAAAGCAAGCTCGTGCACGTTTCGAGCTCGGGTACATCGTCGTTGCTTTATCGCACAGGCGATCTCGTTCGCATGTTCGACGCGGATCGCATGGTGTATCTCGGTCGGATCGACGAACAGATCAAGGTTGGAGGGATCCGGCTCGAGCCTGGCGAGATCGAACACGTTGCGCTGCAACTGCCTGGAGTGCGACGAGCCGTTGCAGGTTTGTGGACACCGGACCCGAACCAGACCGTCGAACACTGCGTTCGCTGTGGACTCGGCTCGGATGTTCCTGAAGTCACCATCGATGGCGATGGTGTCTGTTCGAGTTGTCATCACTTCGATCTCGTTGCCCCGCAGGCTGAATCATGGTTCAAGAACGAGGACGACCTCGCCGCTGCGCTCATCGATGCCCGCAATCGGTCGGCCGGCGACTACGACGTCGTGCACCTGATCTCGGGTGGCAAGGACTCCACCTACGCGCTGTACAAACTGGTCGAGATGGGCGCCCGGGTGTTCGCAATCACGCTCGACAACGGCTACATCGCCGAGGTCGCGAAGGCGAACGTACGACGTGCCGCCAGCGCTCTTGGTGTCGATCACGAATTCGTGACCGTCGAGGGCATGGACGAGATCTTCCGAGACAGCCTCGATCGTTTCTCGAACGTCTGCAATGGCTGTTACAAGGCGATCTACACGATCGCTCTTGCGAAGGCAGAGGAGTTGGGAATTGGCGCCATCGTCACCGGACTGTCGCGCGGGCAGTTCTTTGAGACCCGGCTTGTCCCAGGAATGTTTGACTCGGACCGATTTGATCCGGCAGCCATCGACGAGATGGTGAAAGAGGCTCGTCACGTCTATCACGCCACTCCCGATGCCGTGTCGGAGAACATGGACGTCGCTTTCCTCGCCGATGAGACAATTTTTGATCGCATCACGTTCATCGACTTCTATCGCTACGTCGACGTCGAGCTGAGCGAGCTCTACCGGGCGCTCGACAGCAGTGGGACCTGGCAGCGCCCACCTGATTCGGGTCGATCGACGAATTGCCTCATCAACGCCGCTGGAATCTTCGTCCACAAGATCGAACAGGGACACCACAACTACGCAGCTCCGTACAGCTGGGACGTTCGGCTTGGTCACAAGACTCGTGACGAAGCGCTCTTTGAGCTCGACGACCCTATGGACGACGAGGAGCTCACCGCAATCACAACCATGCTCGCCGAGGTGGGTTACGAGCCTCGCAAGCCAGAGGTGTTGACACTCTGGATCGAGGGCGCACCAGACCTCGATCTCGACACGCTCCGTGACACCCTCGTGCTGGGTCTCCCCGCACATGCGGTTCCCCATGCCATCGAGGTGGTGGGAACGATTCCTCTCACGGCGAACGGCAAAGTCGATGTGTCATCGCTGCCTGCGCCAGCCTTTCGTCGAGTGGGCGTATCGCCGGGTGAAGGGCGGGTGCCAGAAACCCCAATCGAGATCCAGGTTGCATCGGTGTGGGAAACGGTGCTGAGTCTGTCCGGAGTCCGCGCGACCGATGACTTCTTCGCTCTCGGTGGAACGTCGCTTCACGCACTCGAGATGATCGTGCGTGTCAGTGATCTCCTGGATTTGGTGATCCCCGAATCGGTCGCGTTCACGAAACGCACCGTTGTTGATCTCGCTGCCTACATCGATGAGGCGCAGATAGCTCGAGCCGGCTCCGGTAGCGAACCGACATCGGCTCGCGCCGCTCTCACAATCCCGCACCTCGATGATGACGATCTGCCGTTATCGGCGGGCGAAGAAGCAATGCTCTACGAATGGCGACGTGACCCGTCGGACGTTCGTTACAACGTGGCCCGTCTCTACACGTTGCCTGCCGACGTCGATATCGAGAGGTTCACCGACGCCGTTCGAGCCGTTGTGGCGCATCAGCCGACTCTTCATACGTCGTATGGACCTCGACGAAACACACTTTCCATCGAGTCGGCCTTGTGGATTGGTGAAGGCCGATCCGAAGTTGCGACCCTGACAGAACTGGCCAACAGCATCAATCAGACGCAGTTCGATCTGATCACGGGACGACTCGTCACCCTTCACTTTCTGCGGAGCGGACATCCGTCTGCGCAGGGGGCCGTGGGTGCGTTGATTCGCACACATCACATCGTGAGTGACGCTGGGTCGCTCGATGTGTTGTGGAGCCAGATCGATCAGGCATATCGAGGCGAGCCGCTTCCGTCGCTCGACGTGTCGTATGCAGCACATGGAGCTTGGCAACGGCTGCGGACCGCCGAACCCGAGGTCGTTTGGAGCCCCATCGATGACCCGGGTGAGTTGCTCGTCCGTGGTTCTGCACCGGAGGTCGACGGATACGTCCATCGCGATGCGCCGATCACCATGAGCCAGCTGCGAAGTGCTCCGGCGACCACGCCATTTGCAAACGCACTCACGGCCTTGGCCGCCACGATGGCTCCGTACCACGATCGGTCGACCTTCGAGCTCACGGTCACCTCCTCGGTCCGTGATCATCCAGATCTGGCCAACGTGGTCGGCTATTTCTTGAACCCACTGCCACTTCTGGTCGACGTCGACTCGGGCAAAACTCTGGCGTCGTTGGCCGACACAGTGAGCGCCCAGCTTGCGACAGCTCTCGAGCACCGAGCAGTTCCTTTCGGTGCGGTCGTTCGGTCGGCGAGGGCGAGGGGTCTCACGCCTCCGTCTGGGCGAGTGATGTTGGCGGTCGAGGACCTTGCTACCGCCGAGCTCGACGGCGCGCCCGTCGATCACACGATCTTGTCGTCGGGCACCGCCGTGAACGATCTGACGTTCTTCGTGCAGATCCGAAACGATGTGGTCGAGCTTGGAGTGGAATACCGCGGAGCGACCGTGGGTCGGTCGGTGGCCACTCGGTTGCTCGACGAATTCGCTGACATGTTGCACGCGCTCGTCGGATCATCGGGCGAGGTGGTCGGTGCGCTCAGCCTTCGTCCAGACCCACTGCGTGGTCCCGATCTCGAGCCAGCTCTGACGTTGGCTCCACAGCTCATCGATGCAGCTGCTGAGGCTTCAGCTGATCGACCCGCCATTCGATGCGGATCTGCCCAACTCACGTATCGCGAGATGGACGACAAGTCGCGTGCGCTTGCCGCGCGCCTGCGAGCAGTTGGTGTCGGCCCGGGCGATCGCGTCGCGGTTGTTCTTCCTCGGTCGGTTGATCTTCCCGTAGCGGTTCGCGCCAGTTGGATTCTCGGCGCGAGCTACGTGCCGATCGATGTGTCCCAGCCAGCGTCACGAGTGACTGAGCTGATCTCCGCCGCAAGTGTCACTGCGGCCGTCACCGCCGGCGATGGGCACACGGGTCTGACCGAAGTGACGACGGTGAACATCGATCATGGTGACGCTGCGGTGCTTCCGGTCACACGGACGCACGCAACCGAACCCGGTGATGAGGCATATGTGATCTTCACCTCGGGATCGACTGGCCGACCGAAGGGGGTCCCGATCTCGCATGCGAACCTCCGGGCCTCGTTGGCTGCGCGACGCCAGTGGTACGACGCTCCGGTGTCCCGGTATCTATTGGTCTCGAGCGCAGGTTTTGACTCATCGGTTGCTGGCATCTTCTGGACGCTTGCCGACGGCGGAGAGCTTGTGCTCCCGACCGAGGATGAGGTCCACAACGTCGATGCGCTGCTCACCCTCATCGAGGAATCGGCCCCGACACACACGCTCATGGTCCCGTCGCTGTACAGCGCATTATTGAGCAGACATTCAGGAGCGCTCCCGGCGCTGCGCACCGTGATCGTCGCAGGCGAATCCTGCCCGCCCGCCCTGGTCATTCAACACCACGACCTCGCTCCTGGTGTTGACCTGGTGAACGAGTACGGGCCAACCGAAGCAACCGTCTGGGCTACCGCGCACCGATGTTCGTTGCACGACACGCTCACGGTTCCGATCGGACGTCCAATTCCCGGCATGACGGTCGAAGTCGTCGACCCGAGTGGTCGCTCACTTCCACTGGATACCGCCGGCGAGCTCTGGGTCTCTGGGCCGGGTGTGGCCAACGGGTACCTCGGAGCTGAAGAGGCGTCATCCTTCCTGCCCGACCGCGGCACCGGACCGATCTATCGAACCGGCGACCTGGTCGTTCGACGAGGCACCGGTCTCGTCGAGTTTCTCGGACGGGTTGACTCGCAGCTCTCGGTCGGCGGCGTACGAATCGAACCTGCCGAGATCGAGAACACGCTCACCGCAATCCCTGGCGTCTCTGCCGCAGTGGTTGGCCTTCGCGGTCGCGATCTTCTTGGGTGGGTCGAAAGTACGCTCGACCTCACCGACACCGAGCTCAAAGCGACCATTGCTACCTCGCTCCCGGAAACGCATGTACCCAAACGAATCGTCGTCCTACCTCGCCTGCCTCGGACCCAAAACGGAAAAGTGGATCGCCGAGCGGTTGACGAACTGCCAGTCGAGACAAACCCAGTCCGCTCGGACGCGATCTCGACGGATGGCACTGAACGCCTCAGCGACCAGAGTGTGGAGCCAATTGTCGCTGCGGTGACAACGATCTTCAGCTCGGTTTTCGAGGGTGAACCGATGACGGCAGACACCGACTTCTTTGATGCAGGTGGTGACTCGCTACGAGCGGTTGCCTTGGTCTCTGTTCTCGAGAACGAATTTGGTCGACGAGTGGCAATTGGTGAGCTGATTGACGCGCCGACGCCACGAATGCTCGCAGCTCGGCTCGACGCTGCACCGGTGGTCGTCGACGGAAAACCAGTCGCGACTGCCTCGGAGAGAGCGGCCGTCGCACGAGATCGTGTCGTGCGAGCAGCTGGCGGTCTGGTCGAGTGGCTGCGATCGTCAGGGTCACAGCGACCGCTCATCGTGTTGCCCCCCGGTGGCGGAAACCTCCTTCGTTACGCGCCGCTGGTGAAGACGCTCGATTCGGACATTCCCGTGGTGGGCATCCGACTACCGGGCGCAGATGCCCGAAGCGAGATCGTCGACTCGATTGCGGCGCAGGCCGCAACCATGCTGGAGGCGCTCGACAGTGCGATCGACCACGGCCCATATCGCCTGCTTGGGTGGTCAACGGGAGGTCTGCTCGCTTGGGAGATTGCACGTTTGTTGCAGGCCCGCGGCGACGACGTCGAGATCGTTGCGATGGTCGACACTGTCATGGCTGGACTCAAGGTCGATGACACCGGAACAATCGCCAACAAATACGTCGACATGCTACGAAACGAGGGCGTCCTTACGGCAGTAGAGGAGGGAGCATCCCGGGTACGTGAACGGGTCACCTTCGCTCTCGCTCGTCGCCGGTATCGATCGGCACGAGAAGCGGGCGAGACGCCTTCGCTCGAAGATGCCGAACGCCAGCTCGGTCCGGTCATCCGGCGAGCTGCGTTGAACTACCGACCCGAGTACCTCGACCTTCCAGTTGTCTACTTCTCGGCGAGCGCTTCAGATAATGCGGTCACCGTCGATCCGTGGACCGGCGTCCAGGGCACGGGTCGTCCGCTCGACGTCGTCACGATCGAGGGTGTACATTTCCTGCCCGAAGATGAGTGCATTATTGGCCGCGATCGGGTGCATGAGCTCGTTGTAGCGCTGCAGCGTCGGATGCGAGCTGGCGGTGGCGACGCCACTCACAATGCCGCCGTATAACGACTGATTCTGTCGACGAGCCCGCCATACCGACTCCCCAAAGCCGCGTCGACGGCACCTGGTTCTGCCACGACAGCAAAGGTTGCCAACATCTCGTCATCGATGACGTCTGAAAGTTCTCCCCAGCGATTGGACTTGGTCAGCGAGTTGAGCTCGGTCTGTGCGTCACCCCAGCCGTGGAAGTCCAGAACGTCTTTGTAGGCCGGCGTCGAGCCGTAGAAGCCGATCTGTTGTTTGATCCCGATGGCCGCTGCCGCCATCTCTTCTTCGTTGTTGCCGGTGACGACGAAGGCCGGGAGCGCGACCTCGACCTCATCGTGGGGCCGCTTGGCGTCGTCCATGCAGCCGCGCATCTTCGGCAATGCGACCGACGCAAAGTGTTGCGGCGTGGTGAAGGGGTGCACCATCCAGCCGCTGCATTGTTCGGCAACAACTTTGACCATCAGCGGCCCGACGGCGGCGAGAAAGATACGGGGACGTCCGTGCAGCGCTGGACCAGGGTTGAAGAAGTCGGTCATCAAGATGTGCGTGTAATGTTCGCCCTTGAAGCGGAGCGGCTCGCCGGTGTCCCAGCACTCCCAGATTGCATCCAACGCTGCGATGAACTCACGCATTCTCGCCGCAGGGGCGGTCCATGGCATCGAGAACCGCTTGGTGATGTGAGGCTTGATTTGGCTTCCCAACCCGAGAATCATTCGACCCTCGGAGTACTCGTTGAGATCGCGTGCAGTGTGGGCCAGCGTCATGGGATTACGAGCAAATGCAACAGCGATCGAGGTGCCGAGGTCAAGTCGGTCGGTTGCTTGGGCAGCGAGCACGAGCGGAAGAAACGGGTCATGTGATGTCTCGGCGGTGAAGGCGCCAGAAAAGCCGCGTTTCTCGAGACTCGCTGCTCGTTCGCCGACGATGGACAGGTCATTTGGAAGTGTTGCATCGGACAGCATGTACAGATCGTATGTATCGGGATCCTGATACCGTGCGGCGATGGCCCGCCACATCTCCGTTGTCTTCGATCTCGGGAACGTGCTGATCGAATGGGATCGCCGCAATCTGTTCGAGAAGCTGATCGATGATCCAGCCGAGTTGCAGGTCTTCCTGGACACCGTGTTCACCATGGAAGACAACATGGAGCTCGATCGCGGAACGCCGCTGCATGACGTGGCCTTGGCGGTGGCGGCGAGACATCCCGACCAGCGAGATCTCGTGATGGCCTTCGCTGATCGGTGGCCTGAAACGCTCGGCGGCGTCATCGATGGAACCGTTCAGATACTCGACGAGCTGAGCCTCAACGGTGTGCCGTTGTATGCGCTCAGCAACTGGGGTCGAGACACCTTCGCGATGATCGAACCGAACTATTCGTTCTTCGAGTTGTTTGACGGCATGGTTATCAGCGGACGGGAGGGCGTCATCAAACCTGATCCCGCCATCTTCGATCTGTTGTGTTCACGGCATTCATTCGAGCCCGAAGATGCGGTGTTCATCGACGATTCTGGGGCGAACATTGCCGCCGCGATGTCGCTCGGGTTCGATGCGATCTTGTTCGAGCAACCCGATCGGTTGCGCCAGCAGCTCTTGGAGCGCAACCTTCTCTGAGGCTCGTCCTGCAGGTGCTCAGTCGCAGCTGAGCACATCGACATCGTCGAGCATCGGTCCGGCCGCCGTTGCCGTGGACGGAAGCAAACACGCACGCCCTGGCGTCCCGAACTCGAGGCGCAGGACAGCCGAGTCGGTTCGGAGGACATCGAGAGTGTCGATGACGGCATTGCCCAGGTTGTAGGCGACCGTCGACTGTCCAACCCGGTCGAAGCGCTGAATGAAGTCGGATCCATGTCCGATGACCGCGTCGACGCCGAGGTCGATCAGGCGCTGGATGCTGTCGATCTGCTCGGGTGTCGGTGAGCGGTCATCGAGCGAACCAACGTCGACCACGACCACCACGCCGAGCCCAGCGGCTAGACGGTCGTCGACGGCTTCGAGAAGCGCGTCGAAGGTGGACGGCCCGGCAATCCCGGGGGAGTCGAAGCCGGCAGACGCGCCATCACTAGCGCTGAGTGAGATTGCGTGCAGCGAGATCGCGGACCCGTTGTTTCCAACGGTCACACCACTTACCGCGCTCGCCCGGTTCGGCCCGTAGCCAATCACCGTGAGGCCCCCAGCCCTGAGCTGCTCCACGTATGCGGGAAGCGCATCACCTGCGATTGCAGAGCTGGCAGTCGCAACATTGAGTAGCTCGATCCCACCGTTCGACCACGCGCTCACTAGTGGTGCCGTGCACTCGGGGCTGGTCGGGTCGCAGCCCAGCGACGCAATCGTGGCGAGGTCATTGCCGACCAACGGGACGTCGGACTGCCAGTTGGGAGACGGGTTTGTGATCGAGCGGATGCTGCCGAGCACATGCAGAATCTGATTTGTTGGTGGCACCGTGGTCCGTGAAACCGACGTCGTCGTTCGATTTGGATCCAGCTCGCCTTGTATCGGGTCTGCTGCCTGCCGAGCGGTGACCAGCTCGGTCCTCGTGGTGGACGGTTCGATGGACGTGTTCTCCGCGTCACCACTGGAGCAACCAGCGAGAACCACGAGAGTGAGGCTTGCCGTAATCAAAAGGGCTGCCGAGGACCGACGGGCGCGCTCGATTGTCGAGGAGAGGAACAGCACCCGCTCAGTCTGCCGTGTCGCAGGCAAGTGGAGCACGCACCCCCATGAACCCGCCTGGAACCACAGGGCCCCTAACCTTGAAGGATGCGCAGATTGCTTCAGATTCTCGCCGTTTTGGTGCTCCTTGCAACCGGTTGTGGCGAAGGCGAGTCGATCGTCGCGCCTGGACCCGGAGACCCCGAGGAGTCGACCACGACCACCGATCCAGGCAGCGACGATCCGAACCAGGACGACTCCGACGAGTTGGTGACCAGTGGCGAGGACGACGACAACGGATCCTCAACAACCACACAAGCGCCGTCGGATGACGGAGAAATCGGTGACTCCACGACTGGCACCACGGTGCTGATCAACGAGAATTCGGAGAATGCCGCGGCGTATACCGAGCTGGCTGCCTCTGGGCTGGTCCTCACGATTGATGAACAGTCGTGTGCCGACGATGCTGCGGCTCAATCGGTTGACGAAGGTTCCGATTCGGTCGACGCCGTGATCAACGCCGTGCAGGACTGTGCCTCCCCGAATGCGATTGACGCGTTCGCATCGGGTCTCATCCTCGCCGGCGGCCAAAAACTCCCACCCACCGAGTCCGCGTGTGTGTCGAGTCGGCTGCAATCAGCCGAGGAATACCGCCCGTTCTGGGTTGCGCTGCTTGAAGAAGAACCGTTCGACTTCCTCTTGGCCGACCGAGAGGTGCAGAACCGTTACCTCGATCTGTATGCCGAGTGTGTGTCGGTCGGGAGGGCAGTGAGCCAACAGGCCAACGTTGAATTCTCGCCCCCAACGATGGGCTGCATCGACGATCTCTATCGAGACCGCGAGTTTGTGCGAGTCACCATTGAGGCAGAGCTCTCAGGAGACCAGGACGAGCGCGAACGGATCGATGGTCAGATCTCGAGCTGTCTCTCCAACGAGGAGCGCGCAGCACTCGCTGACGCGTAGCGCAGTGCCCTGGCTGACGCGTAGCGCATTGCCCTGGCTGACGCGTAGCGCAGTGGCGCCGCGAGACAAGAGAGGTTCGAACCCTCCTAGAGTTGATCTATCACGGAGGTAGTGAAGTGTCGTTTCGTTTGTTTGGGTTCCCCATCACGATCCATGGATCGTTCTTGGCGATTATCGCAATCCTTGGGTACACCTCGTTCCCACAAGAACTCGACCGCGTCGCAGCCTTCGTCGTCATTGCGCTGATTGCGATTGTGGTGCATGAACTGGGCCACGCCTTTGCCGCCCGGTCACAGGGAACGTTCGGTACGCCGGCGATCTCGCTCGAAGGTATGGCCGGTCTGACCAGGTATCGACTGCAGGAACAACCATCGAGGTCGCAATCGATCTTCATCAGCTTCGCGGGACCTCTTGCGGGAATTCTCCTCGGCGTGGCCGTCTTGGTCCTGGCGCAGAGCGACGTTCTCGAGCGCACGCCTCTTATCGATGACCTGATCCTCATCGGGCTCTTCACCACGTTTGGCTGGAGTGCCTTCAACCTGCTCCCGATCGTGCCTCTCGATGGGGGGCACATCATGACCGATCTCATTCCAGGTTCGATTCCCGTCCGTCGACGACGCGCTGCGATGGTGTCGGTCGTCTTCGCTCTCGCCGCTGCTGTCGCGCTGTGGTTCACTCTCGGGAGCCTCTTCGCACCGCTGATTCTCGCGATGATGGCGTATCAGAACTTCAGCTCCATCACTCGAGCCAGACCTGCTGCGGGAGTCCCACTTCCAGTGTCTCCACGTGATGACAGTCCGTTGAACGACGTGTGACACATCCTGCTCCAGCTCGGCGTCGACCGAATGGGGCAATAGTGTCCACTTCCGTGATCTGCACGTTGCAGATTGGACGGAGTCAGAACATGCGCGCATTGTTGTTGAACAACGAAGAAGGTGAGTTCTCCTGCGATGTCGTCGAACTTGGTGAGGACGCCCTCCCCGAGGGTGAAGTCCTTATTGCGGTCGAATACTCCACGCTCAACTACAAGGACGGCCTGGCAATCACGAACACCTCGCCCATCGTCCGGTCGTGGCCAATGGTGCCCGGAGTCGACCTTGCGGGAACTGTCCTCAACTCGTCAGAAGATCGATACAAGATCGGCGATCGAGTCGTACTCAACGGCTGGGACGTTGGCGAAAAACACTGGGGCGGCCTCGCCGAGCGCGCACGCGTCCAAGCTGATTGGCTGACACCGATTCCCGAGGAGTTCTCGACGTATCAGGCAGCGGCAATCGGCACCGCTGGCTACACGGCAATGTTGTGTGTGCTCGCTCTCGAGGACCACGGTGTGAGCCCTGAGTCCGGACAGATCCTGGTCACCGGTGCTGCGGGCGGAGTCGGGTCGGTTGCGGTGGCCATCTTGTCGAGGCTTGGATACAACGTCATTGCTTCGTCGGGTCGTGTCGACACCGAAGGTGAATATCTCCGTGCGCTCGGCGCGACGGAGCTGATCGACCGCTCAGAGTTGTCTAGCGAAGGTGGCCGCCCGTTGGCCAAGGTTCGGTGGGCCGGAGCCATCGATGTTGCCGGGAGCCACACCCTCGCGAACGTTCTCGCCGCTACGGCCCCGAAGGGTTGTGTTGCCGCCTGCGGACTCGCACAAGGGATGGATCTCGTGACGTCGGTGGCGCCGCTGATCCTTCGTGGAGTCACGCTCGTCGGAGTGGATTCGGTTCACGAATCTCCCGCACGACGAGAGCTCGCTTGGTCTCGGCTGGCCAGCGACCTCGACGTCAACCTGCTCGACTCGATGATCACCGAGATCGGGCTCGAGGACACTCCACGCGCAGCTGCAGACATCGTTGACGGCCGAGTCCGAGGCCGGGTCGTGGTCGACGTTGGCCGTTGAGGGTCGTCCCCAACGCTCTTCGCGTTAGGACGGTGGAACGATCGTGATGACGCCTACCGAGGGCGGAACACCGAGGCGAATCTGTGGAGCTTGTCCACGCTCAAGGCCGACGCCGGTCGACACGTAGATCGGCTGGCCGTTGACCACGTGAAGACCGCCGGCTGCAACGATTCGCGGGACGTCGGAAAAGGTGATGAGCGGTCCAACTCGAGGTAGCGAGATCTGTCCCCCGTGTGTGTGACCGGCGATCAGGAGATCCACCGGAGTATCGCTCGGCAGAGAGAGCACCGGATCGGGGTAGTGGCTCACCATGAGCACAAGCTGGTCCTGGCTGATCGACGTCGAGAGCTGGTCGAGAAGCACCGGTGAGATCTCTCGCTGCTCTCGGTCGGCGTACGTGCTGACACCGACGACTGTGACTTGTTGGCCCCGTACGGTGATCTGGTGGATCTCGTCATCGAGGTAGGTCGCTCCGGCTTCCTCGGCGATGTCGCTCACGATCTGGCCATCGTCGACGTTTCCGTTGACGATGATGACGTGATCGACGGCGTCGGTCAGATTGCGGAGCCATCCAACGAACTGGGGGATCGCCGCGGTGATGTCTTCGGGTTCGAGTTGGAACAGGTCACCTGGGAGCACAACCACATCGGGTTCGGCATCGAGGACAGCATCGAGAGCGGCGCGCTCATGGCTGCCAATGGCCGTGGTTTGAAGATCTGCGATCACGCCAACAACGATGGTTTCGGTGGCACCGTCGGCACCGAGTATTTGCTTGTCGACCTGGAGGCGAAAAGGCTCCACATGTGTCGCCCAAAGTCCAACGGCGATCAATCCGACAGCGCAGATGGCCATGATCCAACCGATGAATGGTGTCCGCCGTTCGGCATCGATGAGGTGCGGACCGACAATCCACGCGGTGCCCAGAGGAAAACCGACGACTGCTAACAAATAGACAAAGTGGATCACGCCGAAACGATTGAGTCCAGCAGCGAGCACCAGCACCACCACGGCCACGACCGAGAACAACCCGGCCACGAGGAACCCGACCATCACGTCGGCGAAAGCTGTTCCCCAACGTCGATATCGTGCAGCGACCCCACCAGAGAGTCCAGTGACGATCGCACAGACAAGAAGGGTGACGCTGAGATCCACAGTCGAGATCGTTGCAGATGTCAGGGATCAGATGTCGTCAGAGCGGTTTCGAAGAAAGTTCTCGATCTCGTCGGTCATCGTGTCGGCGTCGTAGACGACCTCGGGCTCGCTATCGACCCGCTGTTCAAGCTCGTCGACATAGGCCCGAACGTCCTCGTCGTCATCGAGGGCAAGATGTACACGAGCTTCCCAGTCACGAATGTCGTCTGCGAGACCTGCGTGTTTGGTCGGGACTCCGCAGATCTGTTCGATGTGGGCAAGTAGCGCCGCTGTCGCCTTCGGCGAAGGGCTACCGGGGACGTAGTGGGGGATACTGACTCGCAACGACACGAGTGGTCGTTCCCTCTTGGCGAGTTCCTGATGGAGTGACCCGATCAATCCAGTTGGTCCCTCGTATGTCGGGCGCCCAATTCCGAGCGATGTCGCGAGTTCTTCATCGACCGTTGATGCCGTGACCGGAAACGATCTGGTGTGAGGAACCATCGCGAGGGCTGATCCGAGCGTGACGACGAGTTCGGTACGGGTGATCTCCATGATCTCGATCAACGTCTCGCAGAACGACCGCCAGCGAAGGTTGGGTTCGATGCCGCTGAGGAGCAGCAGATCGCGCTCTCCTTCAGGCGTCTTTGCCCACACGACGTTGTTTGTTGGCCAATGGATCTCACGGTTCCCATTGGCCCCAAGTCGAACATGGGGCCGGGTCTCTTGAAAGTCGAACAGAGTTTCAGGGTCGATTGAGGCTGCGGGATTTCCGCCGTGAGTCATCGAAAGCCAATCGACTGCGTTCGTCGCAGCCAAACCCATGTCAAACAGCCCTTTGAAGGCCATCACGAAGATGGGGCGGTCGAGTTCGGGTAGTGAGTGGAACTCGTAAGGGATGGGAGCCACAGGGCAAACTTTACTGCCAACCGATGAGATGCCCTCGAAATCACATCGCGGCTGGGTTACGGCGCAGAAGCGTGTCATCGCGTAACCTATGGCATCGAGAACGACGCACACCCTTTGGGATTGTGCGGAAAGTGGTGATGAGAATGAGCGACGCAAGTCAACCTCCCGGGTGGTATCCCGCCCAAGGTGACCCTCCTGGAACTGTTCGATGGTGGGACGGCGGCAAGTGGGTCGGTGGCCCCCAACAGCAAGGGGCCCAACAACAAGCTGGTTATGTCGCACCCGGCGCTGGTTCATTGGCAAATGGTCGCGAGCTCGCTGACCCATGGCTACGTATCGCGGCCAAGGTGATCGATGCGATCGTGGCGACGCTCATCACCTTGCCGTTCGGTGCAGTGGCCATCGTGAACTCTTTCCGAAACGGCGCCGACGGTACCGATCTCGAGGTCAACATCGGCCTGGCCCTGCTCGGTGCCATCGTTGGGGCGGCGTACTACACGCTCATGAACACGTACCTGTCTGCAACGGTCGGCAAACTCTTGCTCGGCCTGCGAATCGTCAAGCGAGATGGCACCGAGCCACTTGGCATCCCAGATGGGCCGAAGCGGAGCCTGGTTCACATAGCGGCGATTCTGGCCGCGATTCCAGTCGTCGGTTTGCTCGTGTCCGCCGTGACCTGGATCATTGGCCTGGTCTCGCTCGTATTCCTTTTCACGGATCCAGAGCACCGAACGGTGATGGATCGTGTCGCCGACACGTACGTCGTCAAGAAGCAGTAGTCGTTATTCTTCGGCTTCGGCTGGCGTGGATGCAGCTTCGACGCTGGCATCGGTCGATGGTTCCTCATCGGCCGATGTTTCAGCGAGGGATTCGTCCGACGCTGCGACCGGAGCCTCTTCGGCTGGTGCTGTTGCCTCGGCCGTTGGTGCTTCTTCGGCTGGTGCTTCTGCCTCGGCCGTTGGCGCTTCTTCGGGCTCAGCCTTTTGCGTGCGAGCTTGCTCGCCGGCCAGCGGGTCATCCTTGGTCTCGGTAAGTGAGGCGACTGCAGCCTTGTAGGCAGTTTCCGCCTCGGCTTTCGCTTCGGCAGAGGCGTCCGGGTTCTCGGCGAGTTTGCGAACAGCCGCCGCAGCCTCGTCCTTGGCGCGCTCCGCCTTGGCTACGCGTTTGGTTCCGCGCTCTTTCGCAGCCTTTGCCTCAACACGTTCGTTGAAGAGCAACAGGGCTGCTCGGGTCTCATCGTCTACTTGAATCTCAGTGCTCACACCCACATCATCGGTCATGTTGGCGCGACGGGCCAATATGAATGTGTGTCTCACTCGTCACTCCATCCTCAGATCGCCACATTCCCTCGTCGTCACGCCACGACTCGGCGGTTCTCGCTTGGTGCGCCGCGGTCGTTCACGGTGTCCGCGGACGGTTCCCATGTGCTCTTCTTGCGCTCGTCTGGACCTGAAGATCCAGAGAACAGTTTGTGGGTCATCCGACCCGGCGAATCGCCAACCGCCGTCTTCGATGCGACTGATACCACCAGCGGCGGGCTGACCGATGCCGAGCGCGCACGTCGCGAGCGCATGCGGGAGCAAGCGTCGGGTGTGGTCTCGTATTCCGCTCGCCCAGATTGCTCAGAGGTCGTCTTCGCCCTTGGAGGCAGCTTGTATCGAAGCCGCGTGTCGACAGGCGTCTCGAATGAGCTTGCGACCGATGGCAACGTCTTTGATCCACAATTCGAACCCGACACTGATCGGGTCGCCTATGTAAGCGGTGCGACCCTTCGGATTACCGATGGTGTGGGCGATCGTCTGATTCCAGGAACCGACGAAGGCGGAGACCTCGTGTCATGGGGATCTGCTGAATTCGTGGCGGCCGAAGAGATGGGACGTGGCCGCGGGTATTGGTGGTCCGCCGATGGTCAGCAGATGGCGGTGTGTCGAGTCGATACGGCGGCCGTGGAGGAGTGGTGGATCTCGTCGCCCGAGCGCCCTTCAGCAGCACCACGAGCCATTCGGTATCCGGCGGCTGGGACCAACAATGCCCAGGTGCAGCTCATGATTGTCGATGCCGATGAGGGGCCAACGCGAGAGATCGATTGGCGACAAGGCGAGTTCGAATACCTCGCCGATGTGCAGTGGGAAGATCGGCTTGTCCTCACTGTCCAGACTCGTGATCAGCGGACTCGTGCAATTCTTTGTGTCGACCCGGAGACCGGTGTCGTCGAGGAGGTTCAACGTGAAGTCGATGAGCGGTGGGTCGAGCTGTTTGCGAACACGCCGTATCAGAGTGATCTTGGTCTGATCACGATCGCCGATGACGAAGTGGCCCGTCGGTTGTCGATCGATGGAGTACCCGTGACCGGCACCGACGTACAGGTTCGCCAACTCCTCGGTGTCATCGAGGAGAGTATTCTCGTCACGGTCACGACCGATGCAACGAACTCCGTTTTGGCCCGCGTCGAACGTGATGGTTCGCTTGAGATGTTGTCTCCGCTCGACTACTTCACGACGGGCGTCTGTAACGGGGGCACGACTGTGCTGATTGTCGCTGGCCCTGAAAGCGACACGGCGTATGAGATTCGGTGGCGGGATCAGACCACGACGACGCTCGAATCGTTTGCGTCGTCGCCGGGGTTTCCGTGTACGCCGTCGTTCCACATCGTTGGTGAACGTTCGCTAAATCTGGCCCTGTGTCTCCCCGATGGTCACGATGGATCTCCACTACCGGTGCTCTTGGACCCCTACGGCGGACCGCACGCACAACGAGTGCTTCGGGTGCGAAACGCGCATGCCACGTCGCAGTGGTTTGCCGAGCAAGGATTCGCCGTGGTGGTCATCGATGGTCGAGGAACCCCCGGCCGTGGTCCGGCGTTCGAACGCGAGATCTACGGCGATTTCGCGACGAAGGTCCTCGACGACCAGATCGAGGCGCTCCAGGCTTTGGCGCTCGTGCGGCCCGAGATCGATCTCGAACGGGTGGGAATCCGAGGCTGGTCCTTCGGTGGCTACCTCGCAGCGTTAGCGGTCATGCGTCGGCCAGATGCCGTGCACGCCGCAATCGCTGGCGCACCAGTGACTGATTGGGCCCTCTACGACACGCACTACACCGAGCGATATCTCGGTCATCCCGATGAACATCCCGAACATTACGAGCAGAGCGGCCTGATCACCGATGCACCGTCACTCGATCGCCCGCTCATGCTCATTCATGGGCTCGCCGACGACAATGTCGTTGCTGCACACACGCTTACGCTGTCGCAAGCCCTGCTCGAAGCTGGGCGGCCACATGAGGTACTTCCGCTCTCTGGTGTCACCCATATGACTCCACAGGAACAGGTCGCAGAAAACCTCCTGCACCTGCAGCGAGATTTCCTCCTCACCCATCTGTAGTTCCCGCTCGTTCCTCGCTCCCGGCAATCGCATCGTCGCTTCCCTTTGGATGCTCTGGGGACTCCCGGAGGCCGCGAGCCGTTCGTC